>ERZ825670.3117-NODE-3117-length-14522-cov-3.367180_pt1 | contig 14522 bp, 7 predicted proteins | sample MGYA00519929_ERZ825670 | MGnify/ENA primary metagenome ERZ825670 (study PRJEB31778, sample SAMEA3449207) | human gut metagenome | biome: human gut; feature: human-associated habitat; material: faeces | place: United Kingdom | collected 2010/2012 ...
CTTTATTCTCACACACAACAAGATTATGCTTTAAGCCTTGACGTTCTATATCGTCTGCAAGCATTTCAATCTCACTGATTGAATAAAAGTTTTCTATTGACGGCTGTATTTTTGAAACTGCAATCATTTTTATATTGTCCTTGAAACTGTCGGAAGCAGCTGACTTAATGTTTGCTGCTATTGATGTATCAATCTCAAATTTTCTTGCCATTTCAACCAGTTCATTGACCGTGTACTGTTTTAACACGATGCGATGATTAAACTTCTGTGTCATTTCCGGATTGAAATTGAGCAGTACATTCATTTCTGCATCCGAATCCTCCAGAATAACAATCATACGTTCCGTATCCTGTTCCAGACATTCCAGCATTTCACTCATACGCTTCGGCTGGATTGCCCCCGCACCTTCAACAATCAGTGCGGTGCCTTTTAACTTATTCATCGCCTTTGCCAGTCCACGGTTATTGATACTGTCACCGGTCGTCTTTGCAATCTTACGTGTGTGTTCCGGATACAGGTAATTCACCGCACGCACAATGGCTCTTGCAAGATCAGACTTATCTGAGCTTGAATTACCGGAAATGATAATATTGCCGACCTGCGACGTTGAAATCGCCATTTCCTGTTCAAGGCTTTCAAAATATGCTGCCAGCTGGCTCTCCAGTCCCGGCATTTCACGGTATTTTCTGAAAATCTTTGCAAGTTCTCCGCTTAACTTCTTTTCTTCATCAATTTCCGTGCCTTCGCCCATGCCGGTGTAAACTTTCTCCTGCTGTACAGCACTGGCAAGCTTTGCACTGCTGATTGCTTCCAGCGGATTCATATCGGAAAGGTGGTCTTCCATCGGCGGAAGCTGCTGTGTATTTAATGAAACTTCCTCACTGACAGCCGCCCGCTGTCTTTGCGCCGCTTCCTGCTCTGCCGCACGCTGTGCCTGTTCTCTTTGTGCTGCTTCTTCCGCCAACCGCTGGGCTTCTGCCTGCTGCGCTGCTTCCTGTTCGGCTATACGCTGTGCTTCGGCTTTCTTTGCAGCTTCCCGCTTGGCTTCTTCAGCTGCACGCTGTGCTTCGGCTAACCGTCTGGCTTCTGCCTCGGCTCTTGCTTTCTGGGCTTCTTCCATGCGCCTCTGAATCTGTACTTCGGCCTCCGCTTTTCTTCTTGCTTCTTCCTCTGCCTGCTGACGACGGACATCCTGTGCTGCTGCTTCTTCTAAGTGTACGGTTGCTTTTCCGGTACGGATTGCAAGATCGGTCTTTGCTGCCTGTAACATCACCTGTGCGTGTGCATGGCGGCTTGCTTCTTTTTCATCAAAGGCTTTGCCTGCTGCCTGTGCCGCTGCTTTCTGCTCAACCATAATGCGCTCGTATGCCGCACTCTTTTCGTCCTTCTCATCTAACATCTTTTCCAGCTCTGTCTTTGAGAATTCCCTTGTATTCTGCTTTCCGTATTTTTCTTCACGGACCGCTTCTAACCAGTCTGCAAGGCTTAACTGACCTTCAATCTGTTCATCTTCCTGACTTTCACCGGTCGTTTCTTCCTGCTTCGCCGGCTGAGGACGCAGTGCCTCTGCCTCTGCTTTTTCTTCCTCCATGAATTCACTTAAATTTTTAGCGAGTGCCGCCTGTAAATTTTGTGTATCATACGGATTGTTATATGCCGGAATGTCCACTTTAATCTCTACTTCATCTGCCGGTTCTTTGACCGTATTTACAGCCTTCTGCCGGAATGAATCCTCTTTACCTGATAAATCGCCGCAGCTGTCTTCCAGTTTCTTCTTTGCATCTTCTATCAGTTCACGTAAAGATGAGGATGCCTTGTCAATACTTTCAGACAAATCCACCGTTGTATCAGCTTCCTTTTTTTCTGCTTTTGGTGCAGTATCCGTCACTGTCTTTTCTTTTACAAATTCTTCCGCTGAAAATACCGGTTCTTCCGGTGTTTTTTCTGTATCCTGCGCACCGGTGTTCTCATATGTATCGGAATCATCGGATTCGTCATCATCTTCATAGCCTATTTCGCGCATATCTTCTTCTGACTGCGCCCGCGAATGAAATGCCTTCTTAAAGAAAGATTTAATGCCACGGGTACTTTCATCGTCTTCCGGCAGAATAATATCATCGTCCGCATCACTTTCTGCTTCTTCCACCGCTTCTTCAATTTCATCGCTCTGGATTGCCGCAAGCTGCTTTTGTTCCTCAAACATGATTTCTCTGGTTGCTTCTATATCCTGCTTCTGATTCTTAATATCCTTTAAGATTTTTTTCTGTGTATTGGTCAGTTCAACGCCAAATTCCTGCTTTAACTGAATCGCCTTCTCTACATACTGTCCGTCCTGAAACCACAGTACAATATCATCACAGGTCTTGATACATTCTTCTTTTCTGCCTGTTTTGGCATATAACTTTGCCAGTTCAAACATATACTTTTCATCAATTTCATGCTCTTTGTAGTCCTCTAAGATTTCTACAAGTTCATTATCCGAGGCATTCTGTGCCTTTCTTAAATCAAAATACAAAAGAAAACGATTGACATCATGCGGTGACATCTTTTCATATTCTTCATAAAGTTCCTCTGCCGTTTCAAAATCTTCCAGCTTAATGAGCAGCTCCGCCAGCTTATAAACCAGCTTTCTGCCGCCTAAATTTCTGTTGTATGCAAGAATTGCCATATCTCTTGCTTCCAGATAATCCCCTGCCGCTTCCTGTACGTTAATAACAGTTGCCAGCGTGGACCAGTCCTTCACCTTCTGCCAGTTCATTTCCTTGGCAATCGCTGCCGCCTCCTGAAATGACTTCTTGGCAGCAAGCTTTTTAATTTGATCTACTTTTATATTAAATTCATACTTATCCAAAACAAACGCCACCTTTACTGTATATATCAAATAAATGATTTAAACATATTCTATTCAAGTTTATCACAGCGCAGTATTCTTGTAAACTCTTTTAAAAAGAAATGCCAACGTTGAGGCGTTTCTTGCCTATAGTGTGAAGTCGAATACTGCCTGCTCATAATCCATGCGCGTATATTCAAGTTCCTCATTTTTTGTACGACTGTAGTAATCGACAACAACCGTCTGCTGCCGGTTATGTACAAGCTTCTGTCCTAAAATGTAATTGACATCAAATCTTCCCGTAATCGCCGGGGTTGCACCTCGTGCCGGAACAATGAGCTGCACGTGATTGGTCTTTAACAGCTTAAAAATCGGCTCCCAGATATAAATATCCTTTGCCGCACCGAACGGATTATCAATAAAAATGGTCTTGCCCAGTACACCCGCACTGTCTGCCGGCGCATTGATACTTGAAATATAATGAATTACCGCAATTAAAAACTGAATATAAATACCCTGTGACTGTCCGGTTGAACCCACTGCTTCTTCATACCGCAGATACCGGCTCTGGTCTTTCATGCGCTCTCTTTTATAAAGACTTACGCGGATGGCGTTCATATCGGTTACAATCACGGCAAAAAGGCGTTTCCAGCTTAACCGGTTGCGGATATATTTTAACCGCTCCTGTGTATTGTCAAAGCTTTCCGCCATCAGGACCGTTTCGTCAATGTATGCCGCCATTCTTTCCTTATAATCGGATTCCTTGGCATACGGTACGGACAGCCCGATAATAGAAATAACCTCATTATCCATCGTAATGCTTGAAAGCTTTGGCAGGCGGTCAAGTTCCGTCTTGATATTACAGCAAATCTGGACACACCGGTTCTCAAAGTTATCCTTGATACGCTCCATATCGGAAATCCCTTTGGATACGCGCTCTTTTTCCAGTGCAATCAGCGTATTGGTTTCGGAAAGTCTGGACTTTAACTGCTTCACGGCTTCAATGTCCTTTGGCACATGAACCGACATTTTAATCTCCAATGCCAGTTCTTTTGCATCACATGCCGTCAGTTCTTCCGTCAGCTTATCCTTTTTCTTTAAAAATTCTTCCAGCTTGCGCACCTCAAGCGCACACAGCTTTTCAAATTCTTTCTGTACCGTTTCATAGCCTGAAAAATCTGCTACATTTATGTCTGTATCCTCCGGCTGTCCTGCCATGGTATCTGCATTTTCCGTTTCTGACGCTTCCGGCACTTCAATGCCCGCTTTGGCAACAATTCTTGACAAATCCTTTTCCATTACGAGGAAATCCTGCATTTTTTCTGTCTGGCGTTTCTGCTCTTTTTCCAGTTCTTTGATCTGTCCTGCAATGCTGTCCTTATAATTTTTATGCTGTACAATGAACTGCTCCGGGTTATCACAGTCAAACGCTTCAAAAGCACCGTACTTTTCTTCAATCTGGCTCTTTCCGTGTGCAATACTTCCCTGCAGACGGTTCATTAATGCATTCTGCGCTTCCAGTTCTTCTGCTGCCGCTTTTTCCTGCTGTACCGCCTGCTCACGTTCCTGCTCAAGCGCACGGAGCGCATCATCCGGATTTGGGACAGCTTCTCCCTGTGCCTCTTTTGCCGCAAGTTCTTCCATTGTAAAATGGCGGCGTGCAATTGCCGTACTGCATTTTCCCATTGCCGCACGGTAATGTCTTAATAATTCTTCTTTATCATGCACATCGGCATTTTTTTCATCCAATGCCTTTTTCACTCCCGCAAAGCGGTTCTCCAGCTGTTCTAATGACAGCGCATGTCCGTCAGCATCCGCTAACCCTGCTACCGCACTGCCATCCGCCGCTGACTGCAGCACATGAATTCCTGCGGACTGTCCGCCGTCGGCTTCCACTCTTATATATGCCTGATAACGCTTGTCAAGACGGCTTTGCAGACGGTCATATTCTTCTGCCAGTGCATTTTTGCGCTGTAAGGCGGTCTGTTCTGCCTTTTCCTGCGCCTGCATTTCCTGCTCTTTTAAGAGCTGTTCCTGCTTTGCATCTGCCGCCCTCTGCGTGTATTCCTGCTTTTCACGGTACTGTACAAGAAGACTCTCTGCCAGTTTTGCGCACTTTTGCACGTATGGATACCGCTCCCGGTTTTGTGCCAGCTTTTCCTGCACCTGTGCTTTCCGCTCCCGACCTTTTTTACCCAGGGCTTCCTCCTGTTCCATTTCTTCCTGTAAACGCTGTGCTTCCTTTTGCAGTTCCTCTAAACGCACAGACAGCGCTTCAAACTCTTTCTTTGCCGGTTCTTCTTCCAGCTTTGAAAGTTCCTGTATGCGCACGTAGTCATTCCAGACAATTTCTTTTCTGTCGGTCAGTCTGACCAGTTTTTCCTGTGCCGCCGCCAGTTCTTCCTGCGCCAGCTTTTCTTCCCGCCCGCGCAGCTTTTCATCCTTTAAAAATGCCATATCCTTTCTGGCATATACAACATACTGTTCATTTTCTGCCGTAAGCTGTGCTTTTGCCGCCTGTGCAGACAATACCGGAATCACATAGGCACTTCTGCCAAAGTCCGCAAGCACCGGGTCTTCTTTGATTCTTGAAAAATCGTTTTCAACAATAAATGCATACTCGGCATATGGGAATGCGGCAAGCACCTGTTTTCTTTCTTCTTCCGAAAGCCCCGAAAGCCACTCGCTGCCTTCTTTTACATCTTCTCCATACCGTCCTGAAAGATAGCTTTTTACCTTCTCCCGGTGTCTTCCGCCCGCACTGAATATCCCGTGCTTCATATTCTCAAGGAACTGCGTAAGCTGCGTACAGTCAGCGGTAAGCTGCTCACATTCCGCTTCCAGTCTGCGGTGATTATCCAATACAACGCGGCATGCCCGGCGGGTATCCTGTTCCCCATAGACGGCCTTTAACTGTAAAAGCTGCTGCTTTTCTTTCTGTTCCTGTTCTTTTTTGGTTTCCGCCTGTCCTAACTGTTCTGTCAGCAGTTCAATCCGCGCACGGCAGGATGCCTGCTGCTGTCTGCCCTTTGAAAGCAGTGCTTCCACCTGTGAAAGCTGTCCCTCGGTCTGTAAAAGCTGTTCTTCCTGTTCTTTAATTTTCTGTGTGCAGGCACTGTATTCTTCGCCTGCCTTTTCCATCACAAGGATTCCTGCCTTTTCCATACAGGCACCCAGTTCTTTTTCTGCCTGTTCAATCTCTTTGGCAGTATGCACTGCAATCTGTTCTGCCGCCGCAGCCCCGCCTAGTAATTCCTGATAATCTGCCTTTGCCTGTGCCGCTTCTTTCTGACACGCCCGGTACTGTGTTTCTGCATTCTGCAATTCTTCACCGGCAGCATTCTTTTTCTGTACAAGCTGTGGCACAATCACCGCTGCCAGTGCATAGAGCTGTTTTGTCAGTTCTTCATCCGTTTGTCCGTTTGCCGCAATGGCTGCCAAAAGTTCATCGTAGAGCTTCTGATACTGTAAATATTCGCGGTATTCTACCAGACTTTCCGTTTCTTCCATCTGCCTTTTTAAGTGTTCTTCCTGTTCCTTAAAATATGCCCGCTTCTTCTCATTTGCAGCAATCAGTTCTTCCATTCCCGCAAGGGAAGCCTGTTCTGTAAGCACCTCGGCAGTCTGGATCATGCGCTGCTGTTTTAATAATTCTTCCTGTAAATGAAGCAGTTCGTCCTTCTGCTTTTCTTCCTGCGCGCGGTATCCCGACAGATTTTGTCTGCACTGCATAAGCAGCTTTAACAGCTGTCCCCGCAGATTTCCCTTTTCTTCATATAAAGAGCGGTATCCCAGAATATACTCTGAAAAAGCATCGAGCAGCTCCATCTGTTTATCATAATTGGTAATCTGTGCATTTTTCTTTGACAGTCTTGCAAGCGTATCCTTAATATCAAGCAGTGTCTGTGCCATCTGACCTTCGTCGTTGCCCACTGCCAGCTTATTGTGGAAAGATTTCTGAATAATTTCTTCTATTAATAAATCCTCTACAACTTTACGGCTTGTCTTATAATTGGTTTCAAAATATGTTCTTACATGTCCTTCGGTCTTATTGATGCCGCGGATAATTTCCCATTCGCTCTCATACAGCCCATACTTGCTGATAAAACTCTGATATTCGCCCTTTCGGTCAAATATTTTTACCGAAACATGGAAATCATTATGTTCAAGCTCCCGCAGATACTGCTTTAAACCATTATAAGTAATGCGCTCCCCGTTTTTTGTCAGCGGCAGATTTTTAATATCGTTTTCACCAAACTCCCGGTAAAAAATACAGTAGTTAAAATATTCCACGCTGGCATTGTCACGTCCCGCCGGTGCTTCCTCTGCCGCAGAAAAACGCCCGGATATGCCGTCCGCTTCCGTGCCGTCTGCTTCCGTATCCTTTGCCTTTCTTGCGCAGAATCCCGTTGTCATATATTTATAGCCGTCGTTGTTAGCGATATCTAACTTCCATTCAATCAATGAGTGGATCACTGTATTGCCGCCGCCCGGACGGAACAGCTTTTCAACCGGCTGTTTTTCATCAAGCGTACAGTTCGGAATCACATTTTGAAGCAGCAGCAGCATTAAAAGACTCTTTCCGCCGCCATTTGCAAGGTCATAAATCGTGTTACGGCAGTGAAAACGCATCATAAAGTCATCGTAATACTGCGTACCGAAATTGTATTTTACATTGTTTACACGGATTCTGTTAATCTGCGGCATGTTCGTCCCTCTCCTCTCCTGACTGGTCTAACAATTCCATGATTCTTCCTCTGGATTCGTCAAAATAATTTTCAACAACTGCGCGGAAACGGTCTGTCGGATAGTACCGCTCCTGATTGTCACTTAATAACTGCTGGCTGACTAAAAAGTTGCAGACCAGCTTTACAAAACCCGACTTGGAATTCTTCGCCGCCCTTAATTCCGACAATTCCACGGTTGCCGCCGGCAGGCTGTCCCAGCTTAACGCAAGGCTGCGGAAGCTGTTTTCCTCAATTTCACTTAAAACAAAGCCGTTTTTCTTATCCACAATGCCTGCCGTTGTATCGTCCACCTTGCGGACAATGTCTTCCACGCGGACAAATTCGGCATACGTTGCACTGATGGTATCCGTATAAAACTCCATAATAATATTATAGATGATAAAATACGCCAGATAGAGTTCGCCGTTGGTACGCAGTCCCAGCTCCCGGCGCAGCGCTTCATTGCTGTAGTCAAACAGGCTGCCGTGCGCTTTTGGCGCAGCAAACAGCGAATTATTATATTCATAAACCGAAAGTTCCATTTTCTTTAACGACAACAATACCATATCATACACTTCCGGGTTGGTACTGTATTCCTGATACAGGGCAGCATTTGTCCCCTGCTCGCTTACCGTTTCCCCCGCCGCCAGTTTTGCGGATATTTCCAGTGCCTTTTCTATATTTCTGCTTTCCATTACTTTGTTCCCTTCCGTTCAAACACCAGTTCAGACTGTTCCATTGGCTGTTCGTCCTGCGCTCCTGCGGATTTTGGCGTAATCGTAAAATGTACCGGTTCACGGTCTGCAAATGCGCCGCTTAAAATGTCATCGAGAAAACTCTCGTTTTCCGTCTGACCGCCGATGACATACTCCTGTTTCTGACACAGGTTGACAAAAAAGGAATAGTAATCCGCATTTTTTAAAATATCCGGCGAATACATTCTGCTCATTGCCGCGCCAAATTCCGAAAGCGTAAACGTATCTCTCTTTTCAAATGCCGCCAGCAGATTATTCATTAAAAATGTATAGTTTTTACGAATACGCTGATCTTCCATTTCATCTGCAAACTGAATTTCCTGCGGCGGTTCTTCTTCTACTTTCTCCGCCGCTTCTGCCTGCTTTGGCTTCACGGTCAGTGCCTCGTCAAGTGAATCCAGCGTAAACCGCTTCTTTATATGCGGCAGTAATACCGGTGACAAAAGCTGTTCTAACAATCCCGCATTGTCGCTGCGGATTAAATCTGTCAGAAGCGCCCCAAAATGGATATGGCTTCTTAACCGTCCGAGTTTTGCCCGCTTCACGGCTTCTTCTGTCATCTGCTGCATCTGTGTACATGCCGATAAAAGCTGTCCGTGCCTTGTCATGGCTATCTGTAACTGGCTGTCCAGCTCGTAAATCTCCTTTAAAGTACGGTAATAGCTCTCCGACTGTACCGGTTCGGCTTCCATCTTTGCAAGCGCACCCTCGATAAAATCTTTATTTTTCTTAAACAGCTTTTCTTCTTCATCAAACCAGCGCATACCCGTATGGACAAAATCTTCATACGCTTCAATCCCCGCAAAGACATCTTTGCCGAGCAATTCCATAATCTCATTTTTTCTGCGCTGTAGGCATGCCACTTCTTCATTAATCCGCACAATCACATCTTTGCCGCCCTGAAAATTCTGTGCCTGTATCATTTTTTCTAAGAGCAGCTGCTGCACACTGATTCTGCTTTCTTCTTTAATTTCTTTCGTATCCAGATAGAATTCAATTGCATCGGAACTGATGGAATACCATACCGTATGGTCACGGATGGCACTTTCCAGTACCTTGATACGTGAAATACATTTTTTCTTTTCAATAGGATCATAATATGGAAATGTAAACGGTCTGCCTTCATTTTTAATTTTATCAAAAATGTAATCGGCAAGTTCTTTGTATTCCTGTGCTGAAAGATTCAGCCCAAAGTCCCGTTTGAGCAATGATGTAATAAAGTCCAGATATTCCGGGTAAGTGACGTCCTTTTCTTTAAAGTTATTCTCCTCAATAAAAAAGCGCAGAATCCCCATGACAATATATCCCATGTCCAGCATTTCATATCTGCCTTCCTGAAACTGGGCAAAGGATACATCCATCAGCTTAAAAAAAGGATAATATTTTTTGAGATTGAGCATACGCTCTTTGTGTTCTGTAATAATATCGTTTAACATAGTATCCTACAATTCCGTTCTGCCGTCCAATGCACGCAGCAGTGTCACTTCGTCGATATATTCCAAATCGCCGCCAACCGGCACACCGCTTGCAATGCGGGTTACTTTAATGCCTGTCGGCTTAATCAGGCGGCTGATATACATCGCTGTCGTTTCACCTTCAAGACTTGAATTGGTTGCAATGATGACTTCCTGCACATCGCCTTCGAGCCGTTTCATCAGTTCCTTTAACTTAATATCGGACGGACCGATGCCAAGCATCGGGCTGATTGCGCCGTGCAGTACATGATAGACACCCTCATACTTTCCGGTCTTTTCATATGCCGCCATATCGCGTGTCTGTTCCACCACCATAATCGTACTGTGGTCGCGCTTTTCATTGGCACAGATCGGGCAGATTTCATCATCTGTCAGCGTAAAACATTCTTTACAGTATTTAATATGCGCTTTGGCATCCGTCATGGCAGATGCCAGTCCCTCAACTTCTTCTTTTGGCATATTTATAATGTGAAATGCCAGGCGCTGGGCGCTTTTTGCCCCAACCCCTGGTAATCTCGACAGCTGTTCTATTAACTTGTTCATATGACCGCTGTAAATGTCCATTAGAACAGGCCTCCTGTCAGTCCTGAAAGTCCTCCGGTAATCTTAGACATCTGCGCCTGTGATTCTTCTTCACACTTGCGGAGTGCTTCGTTGGTTGCTGCCATAATTAAATCTTCTAACATTTCTACATCATCCGGATCTACGGCTTCCGGGTCAATCTTGACCTTTGTAACCTCTCTTTTACCGGTAACGGTTACTTCTACAACACCGCCGCCTGCTGCCGCACTGAATTCCTTTGCTTCCAGCTCTGCCTGCTGTGTTTCCATCTGCTTCTGCATTTTCTGTGCCTGCTTCATCAGATTGTTCATGTTGCCCGGCATACCTCCCGGAAATCCACCTCTTTTTGCCATTAGATATATTCCTCCTTATCATCTACTTCTATTTCCATATTAACGGATTCTCTGATATCTGTAAATCGATTTTGAAAATCTTCTCCATCCTGTAGCTTTGTAACAATCAGATTCACATGGATTCCTGTCCGCTCCTCAATGAGCGCAACCAGTTCTGCCTTGTCATCTTCCCTTGAAAACAGCTCATAGGCTGTCGGGGAAGACGTCATCAGTTCCAGACTCTGCCCATCCTCTGCAAGCGTTACATGTGAATTTAATAAATGGGTGCGCTTTAGCGGTTCTTCAATCGAATGGACAATGGAGTCCCACTGCTTTGCCAGCTGCTTAATATCCTCCGGCATTGCCTCTATTACGCGCTTTTGTACCGGCTGGGACACTGCCATGCCTGCTGCCGCATAGTCGCTGGCATTGCCTGCCGCACCCGCTATATCTGCCATACCGCTTATGCCCTGTGTACCTGCCACCACGCCGTTTTTTAACGCTTCCATGGCTTCCTGCATTTCCTGCTCAAGCAGGGTGATGCGGCTTATCACATCGCCCATATCCTGCCGCTGTTCCATCGCCGGACGCGTCAGCTTAATAAGTGTCACTTCGACTTTAATACGCTTCTGTGTTGAAAATTTCAGCTCATTTGCCAGCTCCGACAGCACGCGGATATAGCGCATAAGTGTATCGACATCGACCTGTTTACTGTCTTTTTTTAACTGCTCTAAATTATCTGCCGAAACATCGATAATGTCTTCCGCCTTCGCTTCATCATCCGTTGTCTTTACAAGCAGCAGATTTCTTAAATACCATACAAAGTCACTGACAAACTGTCCTAAATCCCTGCCCTGCATAATAATCTGCTCTAAAAGCTGCATACACGCATACGTATCCGCCTTTAAAATGTACGACAGCATTTCGGCAAATACCGCCGTGTCCACCGCACCAAGCACCTCTAACACATTTTCATACTTTAAATCCTGTCCGAGGTAAAAGGCGATGCACTGGTCTAACAGACTTAACGCATCTCGCATGGAACCGTCCGCCGCCTTGGCAACATACCGGATTGCCTTTTCTTCGACATTGATATGTTCCGCTTCCATCAGCTGCGATAACCGCCCTGCAATCGTTTCAATAGAAATGCGGTGGAAATCATAGCGCTGGCAGCGCGACAGAATCGTAACCGGTATCTTATGTGCCTCCGTTGTCGCCAGAATAAAAATAACGTATGCAGGCGGTTCTTCCAGTGTTTTTAACAGTGCATTAAATGCCCCTATGGAAAGCATATGCACTTCATCGATGATATAAACCTTATACCTGCCCTCCGTCGGTGAATACTGGACTTCGTCACGGATTTCACGAATATTGTCAACACCGTTATTCGATGCGGCATCGATTTCAATGACATTCATGGAACGCCCTTCGGCAATCGCCTTACAGGTCGGACATTCCCCGCACGGACTGCCGTCCACCGGATGCTCGCAGTTGACCGCCTTTGCAAAAATCTTTGCCACGGTTGTCTTACCGGTTCCGCGCGTTCCGCAGAAAAGGTACGCATGCCCGATTCTGTCTGCCCGTATCTGATTTTTTAATGTTGTAACAATATGTTCCTGTCCTTTGACATCTTCAAATTCCAAAGGACGCCATTTTCTATATAATGCCTGATATGCCATATTTTCTCTCATTCTGCCGCCACGGACGGCGCTTTTCTAAAAATACCGCTGCGAACTGCTTTTACTTTATAAATGTAAAAAAAGCCACCACATACTATGTGTTACACGTAATATGTGTTACATATAATATGTGCTGACGAAAACAATTCTCATCATAAAACCGCGCACCGGACGTCGTACAGCTGTCCACAGACGTTACCGGTACAGTTAGCTCGGCCCAGGCACCCTTCCGGCACACAGGAGGTTTCACTTAATGCTGCTTCATTCCTGACCTGACATGGTTCATGAATTCCTGTTGCGAAAGACCCAGACGTCAACACCACTTATACCGGGCAGCTCTACAGAAAACTGCCCTCGGCCCGATATCACCCCTGCTATAGCGGATTGCAGGTACAAGGCGCCGCTAATGCCCCGGCTGCGCGGTTCTTTGATTATACCTTTTATGGCCCGGATTGTCAAGATTGTCAACCCTTTAACTCTTTTAAATACGCCATGAAATTTTCTTTATTTTCAAGCGCTGTTGTCGTCGGACGTCCAAGGTCCTCTCTTGCACCGATAGAACATTTCACTTCAATCAGGCTTAATTCGCTGCGGTTTTTCGCTACCTTTAAAGCCTCATCAAGTGCTTCAAACGTATCTACGGATACTGCATTCGGATAGCCGCATGATTTTGCCACACCAATCCAGTCAATATTACCGCCGACAGTCGGCATGCCGCCAACCGTTTCGTGTGCGCCGTTATTAATCAGAACGTGCACCATATTTTTTGGCGCATTCGCTCCGAGCAGTGCCATAGCTCCCATGTGCATCAGCACGGCACCATCACCGTCGATACACCAGATTTTTGTATCCGGCATACTTTCTGCAACACCGAGTGCAATTGATGAGCTGTGTCCCATGGAACCGACTGTCAGGAAATCATATTTATGGCTCATCTTCTTTGCTTCACGGATTTCAAATAACTCACGGCTTGCCTTTCCTGTTGTGGAAATCACCGGGTCTTCTCCGGAAACGTCTGTAATATGGCGAATAATATCTTCACGCATCATCGTATTGTCATTTTTATAAACAACCTTTTCATCATAAGAGAGCGCACCCTTGCGAATTACAAAGGCAGCATCTTTTCCCTGTGCAAGCACAGTTTTAAAGTCATCCATGGCAGCTTTTAATTCTTCTTCTGTAGTTTCTTTTCCTACGATAAATGGCTTGATATCCATATCTTCAAGCAGTTTTATCGTTACTTCACCCTGATAAATGTGCTGCGGCTCGTCATGAACCCCCGGTTCTCCTCTCCAGCCCACAACAAAAATCATCGGAATTGCATACACTTTGTCGTTTAAAAGTGATGCCACCGGATTGATAATATTTCCTTCGCCGGAATTCTGCATATAGACAACCGGCACCTTTCCTGTTGCCAGATGGTATCCTGCCGCCAGCGCCGCCGCATTTCCTTCATTTGCGGCAATCACATGATGTCGGGAATCTATCCCATATGTATTTATTAAATAGTTGCACAGTGCTTTTAACTGTGAATCCGGTACACCTGCATAAAACTCTGCACCGATAATTTCAACAAACTTCTGAACCTGCATTTTTTATCTCCATTCTGATACAGACCTATTCTGCCTGCATTTTTTCCAATACCTCACGGTAGCTTTCATCAATCACTGCCAGCTCTGCCACAGAGTCAATTTCAACAATCTGCTCTTTTTCAACCGGATGAATGTCAAGGTTTAACTTATCTAACTGCCGGTCTACAATTTCATCCCAGTATAAGCCCTCATAACCCGGCTTTTCATATGCTGCATCAATGGCATCGCGGATAACTGCCGCATCTGCTTTCTTAAAATAGGAAACGCCGACCATGTTATAACGGTCTGTCCCTTCTTTTCCGACACGTGTAATACGTTCTCCATCCCAGTCAAACACCCAGTCATCGGAAAAACCCGGAACCATTTTGCCATAATAGCAGGAACGTGAAAGTTCTGCATCAAAAATAGATAAATCCGAAATATACAAATCCGCTTCACAGATAAAGCAGTCTGCCGTTCCCATAACTTTTCTTGCCGCATGAATAGACGAAATATTGTTAATCGTTTCAAATTCCGTATTTTCAATCAGTTCCACGTTGTCATATTTTTCTGCCAGATATGCAAACTGCTC
>ERZ825670.3133-NODE-3133-length-14457-cov-3.917303_pt1 | contig 14457 bp, 10 predicted proteins | sample MGYA00519929_ERZ825670 | MGnify/ENA primary metagenome ERZ825670 (study PRJEB31778, sample SAMEA3449207) | human gut metagenome | biome: human gut; feature: human-associated habitat; material: faeces | place: United Kingdom | collected 2010/2012 ...
TGTATGCCGGGCAGGCGACGTCGTAGGAGACCAGCACGATCGGGTAGGCGCCCTTGGCTTTGGTGGCGTGGTTGATCTTCACGACCACGCGGTTGTCGCCCTTGACGGACGTGTCGATCTCGGAATCCTCGATGACCTTGGAACCGGCGTCAGCGGAGATCTCGTTGTAGTTCTCGCCGACCTTGATGGCCGCGGTGCCCAGGTCGCCGACCTGGGAGAAGTCGGCGTAGCCGATGGTGCCATCGGCCTGCTTGACGGCGGTGACGACGCCCGAGGTGCCCTTGGCGCTCTGCTGGCCGGGGATGTCAGGCCAGTTCTCGGAGAGCTCATGGGTCCAGGAGTCGGGGGCCTGGTCCTTGAAGTAGCTCACGAAGTTCTGCGTGGTGCCGGACTTGTCGGAGCGGTGCACGACGGTGATCTGGGTGTCGGGCAAGGTCAGGTCCTTGTTCTGGTTGGCGATGGCCGGATCGTTCCACTTGACGATCTTGCCGTCGAAGATCTTGGCGGCGGTGTCGGCATCGAGGTTGATGTGCTTGCCGGCGTCGGCAACGCCCTTCAAGTTGAAGATGATGGCGATCGGGGAGATGTAGACCGGCACGTCGAACGCGGTGGTGCCGTTGGCGCACGCCTTGTCGGAGGACTGGGTGACCTCGTCATCGGAGAGGGCCTTGTCGGAGCCGGCCCACGCGGTGGCGCCGCTCAGGAAGGTGGTGACGCCCGCGCCGGAACCGGTCGGGTTGTAGGTGACGTTCGCGCCGGAGTTCGCCGCCATGTAGGCGGAGATCCAGGCTTCCTCGGCCGCCTGCTGGGAGGTGGCACCAGCGCCGGAGAAGCTGCCGGTAATCTTCTCGGTCGAGGTGGAACCGGAGTTGTTGCCGGCGGACGAAGTGTTGTCGCCACAGGCGGCGAGCGACACCAGCATCACGATGCCGGAAACCGCCGCGATGGAACGAACGAAGAGATTCTTACGCATTGTTTCTTTCCTCTTATCAACTGTCATAGCGGCTCGTGTCATACGATTCAGAGCCGATTCCTTTTCATGACAGTTACTAGCCTATGGGCTGTTCGAGGGGTCGGAAGACAAAATCGGTAAACAGAAGATGAATAGTTGCCGACCTTGCCACGTAGTTGGAATGCGCGGTTTGCGGTATATGGTTCGGCCCGCCTGCACCGGGTGGTTCAGGCGGGCCGAGGGCGCTTTATACCGGGTGCGGGCCAGTCACTGCTGCGGGCTGTCGATCTTGTAGCCGAGGCCGCGCACGGTGGTCAGGTACTGGGGATGGGCCGGATCCTCCTCGATCTTGGAGCGCACGCGCTTGACGTGCACGTCGAGGGTCTTCGTGTCGCCGACGTAATCGGAGCCCCAGATGCGGTCGATGAGCTGGTGTCGGGTCATCACGCGCCCCTTGTTCTGCATGAGGTATTCGAGCAGTTCGAATTCCTTGAGCGGGAAGAACACGCTTTCGCCGCGCACGGTGACCTGATGCTGGCCGACCTGCATGGAGATGTCGCCGCACACCAGCGGGATGTCGTCGTCGACCGCACCGCTGGCCTCGACCGCGCCCTGGTTGCGCCGCAGGACCGCGCGGATGCGCGCGAGCAGCTCGCGGAACGAGTAGGGCTTGGTCACGTAATCGTCCGCGCCGATCTCCAGACCGACGACTTTGTCGATCTCGGCGCTTTTGGCGGTGAGCATGATGATCGGCACGCGGCTCTGCTCGCGGATGCGCCGGCACAGGGCCGTGCCGTCGATGCCCGGCAGCATCAGGTCGAGCAGCACCAGGTCGATGCCGCCCTTGGTGAACAGCTCCAGGCCCTCCTCACCGCTGGCTGCGGCGGAGACGTCGTAGCCCTCGCGCGTCAGCTGGTACACCAAGGGCTCACGATATGATTCCTCGTCTTCCACGATGAGAATGCGTGTCATGTTTACCTTTCACACATACTGTGTTCAATGTCCGTACCGTCACCATCGTAGCGTGTTCCGGCACCGCCCGCATTCGGCTCCGAAGACTACGTTGCTTTTCCGCGGGTTTCACGATGGGTGGCCGACGTGCCGGGGAGACCGTGGCGGCGGGCCTACTCCTGCGTCGCGGCGTCGCCGGCCCCCGGCGCGCCGACGGTCTCGCCGGGCGCTTCGCCGTCATCCGCCCGCTCGCCGTCATCGTCATCCGGTTCGGGGGCGACCGGCAGCTCGATGGTGAACGTGGAGCCTTCGCCCTCGCGCGACCATACGGAGATCGTACCGCCGCACTCCTGCACGCAATGCTTGGTGATGGCCAGGCCAAGCCCCGAGCCGCCCGTGGCCCGCGACCGCGCCGGATCGACCCGGTAGAACCGTTCGAATACGCGGTCCAGCGACGCCGAGGGGATGCCGATGCCCTGGTCGATCACGCGAATCGTCATGGAGCTCGGGTCCTTGCACAGCGAGACGCTCACGCTGACCGTCGTGTATTCGGGCGAGTAGCGGATGGCGTTTTCGACGAGGTTCTTCACGGCCATGGTGAGGGTCTCCCGGTCGACCATGATGGCGATGTCGCGCTGCGCCTCGTCGTCCGCGGCGGCGTCAGCGTCGACCGGCGCCTGCTCGCCGCGCAGCGACAGCCGTATGGCGATGTGCTTCGCACCGGCCTGCACCAGGTTCTCGCCGACGGCCGCGCGCACCACCGACATGGCGGATATGCGCTGCGCCTTGAGCATCGCCGGCGCGTCCTGCGCGCGCTGCAGTTCGATCAGGTGGGTCACCAGTTCGGTCAGCCGCGCGGATTCCTTGGTGATGCGGCCGGCGAAATACCGCACGGCGCCAGGGTCATCCGCCGCGTCGGAGACGGTTTCGGCGAGCAGCGAGATCGCGCCTGCAGGGGTCTTCAGCTCGTGGGAGACGTTGGTGACGAAGTCGCGGCGCATCCGCTCGAACCGACGCTGCTCGGTCACGTCGTTGATGAACACCGCGTACAGCCCGTCGCAGATATGGCCGACTCGTACGCGCAGGTAGCTGTCGGAGGGCGCGGAGCTGCCGGCGGTGACACCTCGTCCGGAAATCGCGCTCGACATGCGGGTCAGGTCGAGCGAGACGCGCATCTCGCGTTCCCGCACGCCCCCGTTCTCCACCACGACGTGCAGGATGTCGAGGATCTCGTCCTTGACGATCCAGCCGTTCTCGATGACATCGACGTTCACCGAGCTTTTGCTGGAGCACCGCACGGAACCGTTGCCGTCGCAGACGATCACCTCGGACGGCATGACGTCGATGAGCCCCTGTTCCGCCTCGCGCACCGGCACGTCGGTGCCGAACAGCGATCCGGAATCGCTCCCCTGCCCCGCCAGCGTGTCGCGTTCGCCGGACTCGCGCCCCAGCGCGTACGACCTCGATACGGCAATCACCAACACGATAATCGTCACCAGCACCGCCAACGCCACATGCACCCATGTCATCGGACCCGTCCCGCCTTTCCTCGGCCCTGCACCGCTCTCATCCACCCGCACCGATGATGCGGATGCGGATGGTTTCAGCGTAACGGCTCCGCACGTCCCGCCGCCAGCGCGACTACGTAAGTTTGCCAGTTGTTCAACTTGCCGTGTCCTTCCGCGGCACAGCCCGTCGGAGCGAGCCGCGCACGGCGTCACATGCGCCGCAGGATGTCGAGCACGATGCGGGCCGCGGTATCCGCGTATTCGGAGATGTCGAAGCCCTTGAACTCCTCGTAGTCGGTGTCGGCGTTGTCGCTCAGCGCGCGGATCACCAGCGCGGGTACTTCGTTTCGGGCGGCGACGTGCGCCACGGATGCGCCTTCCATCTCGACGGCGTCGGCGCCGGTGTCGTGGATGACCTTGGCGATCTGCGCCGGCGTATCGACGAAGTAGTTGCCGGACGCGATGATGCCGATGATGTGCGTGACGCCCATGGCCGCGAGCGCCTGGTCGGCGAGGGACAGCAGACGGTCGTCGGAGTGGAATTCCTCGACGGGCTGCTGCTCGGTGCCGGGCTTCCATTGGCCGACGAGTCGCATGTCGGTGTCGAGGTAGCGCAGTGTGCCGCCGAGCACCACGTCGTTGATGTGCAGGTTCCGGTTGAGGTTGCCGGCGATGCCGGAGAAGATCACCGCGTCGGGATGGTATGCGTCGATCAGGTGCTGGGTGGTGGCGGCGGCGTTGACCAGTCCCATGCCGCCGACGGTCGCGACGGCGGTGACGGTGCCTCCGTCGTTGGTTCCCAGCGTGCCGCGCGTCACGTCGAGGCCGGCTTGGCGGTCGTGGGTGACGTCGTTCAGTGATGCGGCGATGAGTGCGACTTCGTCGTCCAATGCGCCGATGATGGCGATGGTGGTCATGGGAATCCTTTCCGTGTGGTTGTTCGTGAAGAGTGATGGACGCCGTTTCAGCGCCAGCGCCGGGCGGACACCGCGTCGGCGAGCTCGTGCAGCAGCCGTTCCGTCTCGTCCCAGCCGATGCAGCGGTCGGTGATCGACTTGCCGTAGACCAGTTGGTCGAGCGGGGCCGCCGGCTGGTTGCCGCTTTCGATGAAGCTTTCCATCATGATGCCGGTGATGCCTTCCTCGCCATCGGCTATGCGCCGGGCGATGTCTCGCACGACCTCTGCCTGCCGGTGCTCGTCCTTGCCGGAGTTGCCGTGCGAGCAGTCGATGATGAGCCCGTGGGTGGCGGCAGATTCTGCCGGCATCATCGCGCGCACGTCGTCCATCGCACGGCGCACGGATGCGGTGTCGTAGTTCGGCCCGTGGATCGAGCCGCGCAGCACCACGTGGCAGTCCGGGTTGCCGAGCGTCTCCACCGCGCAGGCCCGGCCCATGTGGTCGATGCCGAAGAACGTGTGCTGCTGCGCGGAGGCGTAGCAGCCGTTGACGGCGGCCTTGACGGACCCGTCGGTCGCGTTCTTGAATCCGATCGGCATCGACATGCCGCTGGCGAGCTGGCGGTGGACCTGCGATTCGGTGTTGCGGGCGCCGATCGCGCCCCAGCTGACCGCGTCGGAGATGAACTGGGGGCTGGTGGGCTCCAGGAATTCCGTGGCGGCGGCGAGTCCTTCGCCCAGCACGCCGATCAGCGTCTTGCGCGCGAGCAGCAGGCCCTTGCGGATGTTGTGGCTGCCGTCGATGTCGGGGTCGTTGATCAGTCCCTTCCAGCCGACCGTCGTTCGCGGCTTCTCGAAGTACACGCGCATCACGATGAGCAGTTCGCCTTCGGTCTCCTTCATCACCTTCGACAGCCGGTGCGCGTAGTCGAGCGCGGCGTTCGGGTCGTGCACCGAGCAGGGGCCGACGATGACGAGCAGACGGTCGTCCTGCCCATACAGGCAGGCGCGTATCTCGTCGCGCGAGTAGGCGACGATCTCCTGCGCGGCGGAGTCAAGAGGCAGTTCCGCCAACACCTGGGCCGGGGTGGGCAGCGGTTCGAGCTCCAGCACACGGCGGTTGATGATACGGCTGACGCCCACCTGATCCTCCCAGCGCGGCACGCCCGTGGCGAGCAGCGGGTTCTTGCCCTCGTCCATGGCCTGCCGGATGGCCCGCAGCTCCTCCGGCGTGTTCAGCGGCTTCGGGCCGGCGTGACGCGGCGTGCCCTGCGGCGTACGCTCTCCCATGTTCTGCTGCTGCATGACGTGATGTCTCCTTGCCTTGTTCTCTCCCCCAAGGATAAGGCACGGCCCTGTACTTGGCCATACACGGGCCGCGCCAGCCCGTATCCGCCGCGCATGACGAACGTCCCCATGCCCCGCGTCGAACGGGCACGGGGACATTACGATGTTCTGGAGCGTTGCCGTCTCGCCGGCCGCGGCGTCCTTGTAGTCGCCGGCCGCGATCGCGACCACCAGCAACACCGCCAGGATCGTCTTCCAGGGAGTTTTGCGCCCTGAGTGCCGTGCCGATTCCGCCATCACGCGCCCTCCTTCACCGACGCGAACAACGTCACGCCTTCGCCCACAGTTGCCGTGCATTCATCGTGATGAGCCATGCCCTTTCAGTCTTCTCTGACTTGCGCCACGCTGCGGTCGCGCACTAATACCCCCCCTGCCCGCGCTGGCACCTATGCCAACACGCGCCGGTATCCGCGGTGTTTCTTGAAGGAGAGGAACCACCGCTTGAACTCTTATGCGAGCCTAACATGAAACGGGAAAAAAACGGGGGCACTTGATTTATACAAGAGTTGTTGTACAATATTTCTTGTTAATTGGATATCGCTTCATAACATGAGCGCAGCATCACACGCGACAGGTGTCATGAGGCACGGAAGGAACGGACATGGCACAGGCTTCCGACACGGCGCAACCGCAGACGCCGCCCCGCCGCGACAACACCGCGACAGTCACCGGCACGAACCGCCTGAAGGCGCTGTCGCACCCCACACGACTGCGCATACTGACCGTGATGAGCGACACCAAACCCGTCACGGTCGGCCAGATCGCCGAACAGCTCGGCGAATCGGCCGGAACGGTCAGCTATCACCTGAAACAGCTCGAAAAGGCCGGATTCGTCACGCAAACGCCATCACCCGACGGAGACAACCGCAGAAGCTGCTGGCTGGCCGCCCAAAGCAGACTGGAAATCAACGCGGACGCGGCCGTCGATTCGGCAATGGCGACGACAATGGATCAGGTCAGCTCCACGTTTCGGCAAGAGGCATGGCAGCGATACAGGTCGGCCTCTGACAACCTGCCCAAACAGTGGACGGACCCAACGGTGACGAGCAGCAGCGTGCTGCGGCTGACAAGCGAGGAATACGCGCGCATGTCACAGGAGTTGCGCGAGCTCTTCAACACATGGACATCACGCGACCTCGCACACGAGGAAGGGGACGGCTCGCAACCCGTCATGCTCAACATCGACGCCTTCAGATGGCTGCCATAACGGCGGCCTGACATACCCTCTCACCCCACGCCCTGCGCCCACAATGCAATGGGCGAGCGCAAGCATACGCAATTTCACCCCTCGACGCACAACACCCCTCAACTTATTCAAAGGAAACATCATGCCCGAATCATCGCAGGCGCAAACCGCGCCACACCGCGAACGCACTTCCCCGCAACGCAGTGAATCGCTGTGGGGCAACCCCACATATCGTCAATGGTTCACTGCAGACACCGCCTCGACGATCGGAGCCGCGATGAGAGGCTTCGCGATCTCGCTGATCGCCTTCTCGCTCACCCAATCGGTGGTGCTCGCCGGATGGCTCGCCACGTTCAGCCAAATTGCCACGCATGTCAGCGACGTGTTCGGCGGCACGGTCGTGGACCGGCACAACCGCAAAGGGCTCATCATCGCCAACGCCGTGTTCGGCACGCTGCTGTGGGGAACGGTGTTCGTGCTGATCGCCCTGCATGCGATCGCATTCCCGATATTCGCCATCGTGACGGTCGCGGCGTCAGCGGTCAACGGACTACTCGCCAACGCGACCAACGCGATGCTGCGCACGATCATCCCGACCCGCGAATATCCGAAGGCGCAAAGCCTCAATCAGGGGCGCGATTCCGTGGTCAGCATCGCGGGATCCCCGCTCGGCGGCGTGCTGTACGCGGTCGCGCCGTGGCTGCCGTTCGCGGTCGCCTCGCTGATGTACGCGATCAGCGGTGTCAGTGCCGCCCAGCTGCGCGTCGACGAACATGTCCGCGACATGGTGACGACAGATCGCAAGAGCAAGCGTCCCGACACCGCGTCGCAAGCGGGCTGCACGTCCGATGCCGTCGTCGCGCCCGACGCCGATGCGACAGCAGAGCCGGCGCACACCTCGTTCTTCGAGGATTTCATCGAAGGATGGCGCTGGACGCTGCGCAGGCACACGCTGCTGGCGATCTGCGTAATCGCCGCGCTGGTGAATTTCGGGCTCAACGGCGTGTTCGCCGCGGTGAACCTGCAACTGGTGAGCACCCACGTGGACTCCGTGCGACTCGGTTTCGTCAACACCGTCATGGGAGTCGGCATGCTGATCGGCGCGGTGATCGCCGCACGGGTATGCGAGCGAGTGCACATGGGCACCGGTCTGGTCGTCCTGTCGGTGACGTCGCTGCTGACATTGCTGCCGATGCTGTTCAGCAGCGATTACCTGGTGATACTGGTGTCATCGCTGGTCGTCGGGCTGCCCATCCCCACCATCAACTCGCTGCTGATGGGATTCGTGTTCGCCAAAGTGCCGAGCGAGATGCAGGGACGTGTCGGGTCGGCGAGCGGCATGCTGTCGATGATACCCACGCTGTTCTGCTCAGCGCTCGCCGGCTCCCTGCTGCCACGCATCGGGTTCGATGCCACGATTGGCCTGTTCCTGGCCGTGCTTGCGGTCAATGTGGTCATCGCGCTGCTGATGCCGTCGATCCGCTCGCTCCCCGCCGCCGACCACTGGGACGACGCGTCGCTGTGACGATGCATCACTGAAGCAGCGCCAATGCAAAAAACGGTTCGGCGCGGCCTCTCGAACAGACAAGGCCACGCCGAACCTACGTATATGCTAACAGCCATGTATTGTGGCATGCCCCACCTAGCGGCCTAGGCCGGGCACCGGATCAGAGCGCGCGACGCGCGTCGATGGCGTCGGCGAGCGTGTGCAGCAGCTCCTCGGTGCGCTCCCACGGCACGCAGGAGTCGGTGACCGACTGGCCATACACCAGCTGGTCGAGCGGTGCCGGTTTCTGATGCCCGCCCTTGAGGAAGCTCTCCATCATGACGCCGAGGATGCCCGGCTCTCCATCGGCGATACGCGAGGCGATGTTCTCAATGACCTCGGCCTCGACGTTCTCGTCCTTGCCGCAATTGCCGTGCGCCGCATCGATGACCAGACCGCGTTCGCTCGGACCGCTCGCCTTCGACGCGCGCAGCGCCTCAAGCGCGGCCGCCACGGAAGCCGCATCGTAGTTCGGGCCGGTGTTCGACCCACGCAGGATCAGATGGCAGTCCGGGTTGCCCTTCGTTTCGGCGGAGATCACGCGGCCATCCAGGTTGATCGACAGGAAATGGTGCTCGAACCCGGCCGCGAAACACGAGTCGGCGGCCGGCTTGATCGAACCGTCGGTCGCGTTCTTGAAGCCGATCGGCATCGACATGCCGCTCGCCAGCTCACGATGCACCTGCGACTCCGTGTTGCGCGCGCCGATCGCCCCCCAACTGATCAGATCGCAGATGTACTGCGGCGTAATCGGATCCAGCCATTCGGTCGCCGTCGGCAGCCCCAGGCCAAGCACGTCGGTCAGCACCTTGCGCGCCAGCCACATGCCCTTGCGGATATCGAAGCGGCCATCCAGATCCGGGTCGTTGATCAGACCCTTCCAGCCGATCGTCGTGCGCGGCTTCTCGAAATACACGCGCATCACGATCATCAGTCGGTCCTCAAGCTCGCCCTTGAGCGCCGCAAGACGCTGCGCGTACTCGTGCGCCGCTTTCGGATCGTGAATCGAGCACGGGCCGACGATGACCAGCAGACGATCATCGCGACCGTGCAGGATGTCGCGGATCTGCTGACGCGATTGCAGCACCAGGTCGCTCATATCATCGGTGAGCGGCAGTTCCCTGAGAAAATACCGCGGTGCCGGAATCGGGTCGAGCTGGCGAATGTTCACGTCCACCGTTTCAGGGAACACGGCATTCCCGCCCAAATGCCGCTCGTCCTCGGAACTGTCCGGACCACGAAGCCCTGCCATCGCTCTGCTCTCCTTCCGCACCGCAGGCCGGCGTCTTTCGACCCGCGCCCTCACGTCGCATACCAATACCGAACACACAATAGTAGGTGCCGTCGGAATACGGAAAACAACGGCTGCAATGCGGGCACGGCGGAGCCGCGAAACCGTCACCCGGCGAAAGTCCCATTCCGGCGGCTGCGAATGGGACTTTCGCGGGATGGAGATGGGGCGCTATTCGCAGGCGACGCCGTCGCCGTCGCGATCGAGTTTGGTCGAGTAGCCGGGCTGCCCTTTGTATAGCGGCGCTTTGCCGGCTGCACGCACCGCGGCGCAGTTCTTGTAGTAGACATCGGAACTGTCGCCGTCAGACGGAGCGGCCGGCTCCACCACCGTGCCCGACTCGGACTGTTCGCCCGATGAACCGTCCTGCGATGAGCTGCCTTGCGACACGTCCTCCTGCGGCGCCACTGATTCCGCGCCGTCGCCGGTCGGAACGGTCTGGGCCGGGCAGGACGACAGCACGCGCGACATCGCATCATGCTCGGCCTGCGTCACCCACAGCGAGTACTTCGCCTTCACGCCGATCTGCCGAGCCACGTATGAGCAGCGGAACGATTTGTTGGCGGGCAGCCAGGTCGCCGCGTCGCCGTCGGACTTGCGCTGGTTCGACGGGCCGTCCACCGCGAGCAGGTTGTACGGGTCATTCGCCAGCTGCTTGCGCCGGTCGGCGATCAGCTGCTGCGCGCCCTTCTGCCATGCGTCCGACAGCGCCACCACATGATCGATCTGCACGGCCGCCGAGGTGCTTTGCCCGCGCACGAAATCAATCACCGCGGCGGTGTACGGGTCGACGAGCCGACCGCTGGTCACCACGCAATTGTGCGTACCGGCCTTGTAAGTCTTGTTGGTGAGGTCACGGTTGAGGATGTCGTTGCGCGTGTCGCACCCGTTGTGGTCGACGTCGGCCCATGCCGCGCCGAACTGGTCGCGCGAATAACCGGTTTTCGGTGCACGTCCCTTGACCGGCAACGTCTCCAGCACGCTCGTGGCGAGCTGTCCGCCGGACGCGGAAGCCGAGCTTGACGGTTCGGACGACTCAGCCGATTCGGATTGTCCGGACGACTGACGCTCAGCCGACCCCGCATCGGAGCCGGGAGTTCCGCATGCGCCGACGGTCAACACGAACGCGATCGGGATAAGACACGTCAGTATTCGATTGAATGTATTGAATGATGTGCGGCTTCCGACCAACGCTTTCTTCATCATGCAGCTTTCTCTGGGCTTATTCCGCTATGCCGCAACCGATGCGCGGTCCTCTGGCTAGAAACATCATTGTCATCCAACAATAGCGGAAGACCGCCGCCAATGACGATTCCCCACATCGAACGGCACATTCCTTTCGTAAAATGTCCATCCGACACGGGGAATCGACGAAATCGGTCATTCAGTCTCGTGCTCGACGCACGGGCCGATACCTCGCTCAGGCCAGCGCACCCATCGGATCCCATGCGGGGAGCATGGTGGCGGGCTCGGCGAGCGCGGCCTCGATGACCTTCGCTGGGTCGGCGACGTCGAGGATGGGGCGTTCGTACCGGTCCTCCGGCATTCGTCCGACGTTTTCCATCGGGTCGTCGGCGATGAGTCCGTCCCGTTTCGCGGTTCGGAGCATGGCGCCGAGGACTGCGAGATAGGTGTTGACGGTCTTGCTTTTGCGTGTGCGGCGCAGTCTCCTGCACATTCCGTTGATGTCGTTGGCGGTGAGCCGGTTGAGGCGTATGTCGCCGATGATGGCGTTCATGGTGCGCATCCAGCTGGATTCGTTGCGCCATGTGGTGGGATTGATGGCCGCCCGGTGCTCCTCCATCCACCGTTCGAAGTAGTCAGCGGGCTTGGGGCCGTCCTTGCTGGGGAGTCTTCCGTCCCGTTCCCATTCGGCGATCTTCGCCTGGAAGCGGGCGCGCGCCTCGCTTTTAACCATGCCGGTGGCTTCGATCGGCGGGCGTCTGCGTCCGGTTGCTGGGTCGGTTCCCATGTCCTTGCGGAAGTGCCATCGTCCTTTGGAGTCCTGGAACACGCTTCCGGATCCTCCGGTCCTTCTGTTCTTCGTCTTGCCCGCCATGACTGTCCTCCCGTGTCAGGGAGTCCACTCTAAATCACACTCTAAGTGGGCGTAAAACGACGTTTCCAGCCGGAAAACTAGTATCAGCGTTACGCCTGCACGACACCATGAAAACCATTCCGCCGTCTACGTTTCCGTAGTATTCCAACGGTTCAGCGCCACTCCTGCACAAGGTGGCGCGTATCAACGGTGGTTATAACACAAGCCGGCTGCCACCGTTCGCGAGAGAGACCGGCCGGCAAAAAGGCGTCATCCCTAGTCGAAGTCCTTGGGACTGAGCACGGCGAGCAGCTCGGCGTCGTGTACCTGCCAGCGGCTGAACGGCTGATCGGAGCCGAACACCACCACGGAGGCGGTGGACATGCCCAGGTTGAGCAGATCCAGCTTGACCATGTCCGAATCCGAGGAGGCGAGCCACTGGCAGCTCACCGAAACGGTCGGCTCATGGCCGAGGACCATCAGGACCCGGGTCTTGTCCTTGGCGTTGGCGAGCTCGTCGAATACGGACTGCATGCCGCCGTCGTACAGGGCCTGGCGGTATTCGACCTTGGGATGGTCGCCGAACACCTTGAGCATTCTCTCCAGCGTCTGCCGGGCGCGGACCGCGCCGGAGCACGCGACGCGGTCGGGTAGCAGTTTCATGCCGACGAGCCCCTTGGCGACGATCTTCGCCTGCTTCTCGCCTTTGTCGGTTATCTCGCGGTCATGGTCGCCCTTGTCGTTGAACGGTTCCGCCTTCGCGTGCCGCATGACCAGCAGCACGTGGGAATAGTTCTTCGTCTTTTTTTCGACCTTGCTGAGATTCACGCCCATTCTTCAGGACCTTTCCGTACGACGTCACTGCCTCCATTGTGGCAGACGAGGGGCGCTCGACTTCCCGTCATCACCAAATCATTGCCTGCCGTTAAGATTCGCCGCGCCTGATTGGGCTGTCAGATCGCCGTCGCCTCGCCTTGCTCGCAGGCCTGGTCGTCCTGCGACAGTCGGGACGTCTGCAGGTCGAGGTCGCGCAGCACCTTGCGCAGCTTGTGGTCCGAAATGTCGCGCAGCTCCAGATCGTCCAGCTGGGCCTCGCGCTGTTCGGGGGTGAGCGAATCGATGTCAGTGGTCGTATCCTTGGTGGCGCGGTCGCGTTTGCGCAGGGCCGCGAACCCCTCCGCCATCGCGCGGGAGACCACAAGGAAGCCGGTGTGGCCGATCATCGCATGGTCCGGCCGCACGGCGAGCCCCTGCGCCTTCCACGTGCGTTCCAGCGTCTCCTGGATGGCGGGATCGGTCCAATGGCCGGCTTCGCGCAGAGCCTCGACGAGTCGGCTCATCTGCGTGGTGGTGGTGATGTAGGCGATGAGGACGCCGCCGGGCGCGATGACCCGGTACGCCTGTTCGAGCCTGTTCCACGGGTCGAGCATGTCGAGCACAATGCGGTCGAAGGAGTGCTCCGGCAGACCGGCCGCGACCGAGTCGAAGTCGCCGGTCTTGAGGTCCCACCACCGCGGGCGTTCGCCGTAATACAGCGTGGCGTTCGCGTCGGCCACACGGGCGAATTCGGGTCGCAGCTCGATGGTGGTCAGGTGGCCGGACTCCCCCACCGCATCCAGCAGGTTGACGCTCATCGCGCCCGATCCGGCACCAGATTCGAGCACGTTGAGGCCGCTTCGGATGTCGCCGAGCTGGATGACCTGCGCGATGTCCTTCGGGTACATGATCTGGGCGCCGCGCGGCATGGAGAGCACGTAGTCGGCGAGACGGGGGCGCATGACCGCATACTGCCAGCCGCCGATCGCACGGGTCGCCTTCCACGGCTTGTTCCGGTCGCGTTCGGGATGGTCCGCATTGACCTGAGCCTCGCGCTTGGCGGTGACGGTGGTGACGACCACGCCCTCGGTGCGGCCTATCACGTCGTCGTGCAGAATGATCCCGTGCTCGGTCTGGGTGACGCCACCGGCGGTCAGCTGGTCGGTGATCTTCTTGCCCTTGCGGTCGGTGAATTGGATCTTCTCGCCTGCGACGATCGGCCCGCGTCTCGGGTTCATGGCATCTCCTTGGGGTGAGTTTCTGAGCTGTACACAGTTTAGCGTACCCGCGCGCTGCGTTCCGGATGTAGCAGCGAATCGTTCTCAATAAGAAAAGTGCGAGGATTCCGAACATTTCCGCACAATTGAACATTTCAGAGACCGGCAAAATACCGGGCTTATGAAGTAATCCGTGTTCGTTTCCTCACATAACGGACTCGCACCTTTCTTATTGAGAACCATTCGCTGTAACATTGCCTCATGCCGAATATCACGCCGTCAGAAGACCGAACCGTCGAAACCGTCCACGTACCGAATAATCCCACGCTCACCGGCCTGGCCCGGCTCACCCGCAACGTGGCGTATCGCACCGGGGCCGATGATCTGGTGATGGACATCATCGCGCCGCAATCCACCGGCGACGATGATGACCGCCGCTACCCCACCGTGGTGTTCGTGCAGGGTAGCGCGTGGACCACACCGGACCGTGATTACGAGATCCCGCAGCTATCCGAACTGGCGCGAGAGGGATTCGTGGTGGCGACGGTGAACCATCGCAACGCCTCGCGTGACGCCAGTGCCGTGTTCCCTGCCTATCTGAAGGATGTCAAGGCGGCGATCCGGTACCTGCGGGCGAACGCGCGGCGCTGGCACATCGACCCTGAGCGGCTGGGCATCTGGGGCACGTCGTCCGGCGGCAACACGTC
>ERZ825670.3135-NODE-3135-length-14442-cov-3.606103_pt1 | contig 14442 bp, 9 predicted proteins | sample MGYA00519929_ERZ825670 | MGnify/ENA primary metagenome ERZ825670 (study PRJEB31778, sample SAMEA3449207) | human gut metagenome | biome: human gut; feature: human-associated habitat; material: faeces | place: United Kingdom | collected 2010/2012 ...
TGAGACCTCTTGCTGCAACATCTGTTGCAATAAGAATTTCTGTCGTGCCATTTCTAAAGCTGTTCATAACCTTATCGCGCATCATCTGGCTCAAATCACCATGAAGTGCATCAGCAAAATAGCCTCTTCCCTTTAAGTTCTCGCAAAGCACATCTGCCATATGCTTTGTGTTACAGAAAATCAAAGAACGCTTTGGATTGTAATAATCAAGCAAACGGCATACTACCTCTTCCTTGTTCTGTCTTTGTACCTCATAATAGTACTGCTTGACAAGTGGAATAGTCAGTTCCTTTCTCTCGATCTGAATCATCTGTGCATCCTTCTGGTAACGGCCAGTGATACGAAGAATCTCATCCGGCATTGTTGCTGAAAACAATGCCGTCTGATGATTCTCTGGTACACCTGCAAGGATAGTCTCAATATCCTCTACAAAGCCCATATTTAACATCTCGTCAGCTTCATCCAGCACAACCATGCGGATGCCCTCAAGCTTTAACGTATGTCTTCTCATATGATCCATAACTCTTCCCGGTGTTCCAACAACAATGGACACCTTTCCGCGAAGAGAACGGATCTGTTTTTCAATATCCTGTCCTCCGTACACCGGAAGCACTTTTACACCCGGCAGATATTTTGCGTAGCGGCGCAGCTCATCTGCTGCCTGGATGGCCAGTTCTCTGGTCGGGCAAAGCACGATTGCCTGCACGCGCTCATCTTCCGGGTCGATCATCTGAACAAGCGGAATACCAAATGCCGCTGTTTTTCCAGTTCCGGTCTGTGCCTGTCCAATGATGTCACGTCCTTCAAGCAGTGCCGGAATAGCAGACTGCTGAATTGGTGTCATCTCCTCATATCCGATCTCTGTTACGGCGCGGATAATCCTCTCATCAATTTCAGAATTCTCGTATCGAATTGCTTCCATTCTAATAACCTTTTTTGCTGCCTCTTGACAGCTAATCCTCTCTAATTAAAATATCTTACTTTGCGTTAAATACATATTTATCCAGACGATCCATTGCTTCCTTTACTAACGCATGCGGAACTGCAAGATTCATACGGATCGTATTTGGATTCATAAACGGTCTTCCGTCCTGCCATACAACGCCAACTGCAATTCCGGCACGGATCAGATCATCCATAGTCATCTCAGGATGTTCCTTAAGCCAGCCGCTGCAGTCCAAATATAGCATGTAGGTTCCCTGTGCCTTTGCCACAGAAACACCATCAAAATGTGTTGTGATATATGTATATGCATAATCAACGTTTTGTGTCAGAACTTCGCGAAGTTCATCAACCCACTCAGCACCTTCCTTTGTATAAGCACCCATCAGTGCACTGATAGAAAGAACATTTGCACTATTGTAATGACTGCACTTTTCTGCTTCCATCAAACGGTCACGCAGATAGCTATTATATACAATGTGGTAGGATCCTACAAGACCTGCCAGATTAAATGTCTTTGACGGCGCGTAGAAAGCAAAGGTATGTTCATGAGCATACTCATTCACGCTTTGTGTCGGGATATGCTTATGACCCTCTAAGGTCAGATCAGACCAGATCTCATCTGAAATGACAAGACACTTATTCTTTTCATAAACTTCCATTGCCTTCTCAATCTCTTCACGCTCCCATACACGGCCACACGGGTTGTGAGGAGTGCAAAAGATTGCCAGATGAATATGATTTTCCTTAAGCTTCTTATCCATATCCTCATAATCCATGCGCCATACACCCTGCTCGTCCTTCTTTAATGGACTGTAAACGATCTTTCGTCCCATGTTAGTGATGGTTCCGATAAATCCAATGTATGCTGGTGAATGAAGAAGAATTGCCTCACCTGGTGCTGTAAATGCCTGCAATACAGAAGACACACCGCCAAGCACACCATTTTCATAGTCAATAGCTTCCTTTGGAATATCTGTTACACCATTTCTAGTTTTCTGCCACTCTATAATAGATTCACTATAAGCATCCTTGATATCAAAATAGCCGAAAACTGGATGTGCCAGACGATTCTGTATTGCCTCAATAACGCTCGGTGCTGTTGCATAATTCATATCTGCAACCCACATCGGAATCTTAGAAAAACCTTCTTTAATTTCGGCGTTGTCAAAAGGAATCTTGCTGACTGCAATTGCTCCTGTTCCTTCGCGGTTTAAAATTGTTGTAAAATCATACTTCATGCTCATCTTTTTGTCTCTCCATTCTTTCTCTTTTTTCCTCAAATAATCCCAATTTGCACATTCCCTGCTTTTTTACTCAAAAGCCCCTCATGTTTTCTGCCTACAACTTACTCAAATCTTGGGCGCATCGTTTCTTTCATTACGCGAAGCACGTTGCCTGATGCAATCTTGTCAATCTGGCGCGGTGTGATTCCTGCTTTTTCAAGCGCTTCAAATAAAAGTGTAAGCTGTCCTGGCTCTCCGACCTCGAGATTTCCCCCGATACCATCGAAATCGGTACCAATGCCAACGCAGTCTTCTCCGCCAATTTCGATAAAGTGCTTTACATGACGCACCATATCGCTTATGCGGCTTGTATTGTTTCCCTGCGTATCATCCAGAAATGCCGGTGCAAAATTGATTCCTGAAACGCCGCCTTTTTGGGCAAGCAGACGGATCATATCATCAGTCAAATTTCTTGGATGCGCTGCAAGTGCGCGGCAGTCTGAATGAGTGGCAACAAATGGCTTTTTTGAAATCTTTGCGACATCGTAAAAGCCTCCGTCTGACAGATGAGATACATCTACCAAAATGCCAAGCTCATTCATGGCTTCTATGGCTTCCTTACCAAATGTGCTAAGACCCTTAGACATAATCTTTGGATCACGCGAGTTTGGCGCACCAAAGCAGTTTTCAAAGTTCCATGTAAGCGCAATTGCGCGTACACCAGTCTTTGCCAACTGTTCAAGACGGTCAAAGCTGCCGTTTACCATACGGCCATCCTCAACTGTAAGCACACCAGAGATCAGGCCCTGCTCCTTATTTTTCATCACGTCGTCAAAACAATATGCCTGACGAATAACATCCTTGTGAGCCGCAAAGGAATCCTTCATCAGACTGACAGCCTTTGAAAACAATTCCTCATCCGGCGGCATCTCTGGACGACCCGCCTGTAATCGTTTTTCGCGCTCCTGTGGTGTGAGCATTTCTGGACGTGGTGGAAAAAATACAGCAAAGAACTGGCACAGCACATTTGCCTCTGCCATTCTTTTGATGTCCAGCATGGCATCTGGCATGTCATATATGTCATTTACGCCTTTTCCCAAGCCGTGAAGCAATGTGTCACAATGCATATCCGCATATTGGTAATGTAAGCTCATATTAAACCTGCCTTTCTTTTATGTTGCCCGGTAGTTAATTATTTATTTACTCTTCCGCAGCACTTCTTATATTTCTTGCCGCTTCCGCACGGACAAAGATCATTTGGATAGATCTTCTTTCCGCCGATGCGGTTTTTTACGATTGGCATAGAAGAAGTTACAATCTCTGAAGCACTTGCAATCTTCTTCTGACGTGATGGATCTGCCTTCTGTGCCTCTACGGTTGTAAAGCCTCTTGTCTCTGGCATTCTTGTATTATTATACATATCCATCATAACAGTGATGAAATCGCTCATCAGCTCCTCATTTTCCTCTGTCAGTCCAAAGCGCTCCATCTCAGCAAAGATGTCTTTTGGCATTGCACCATGGCGCATGATTAATTGGATATGAGAACCGATCACTGCTGCCTCGTTTTCCGGACGGCCAAGACGAACCTGAATGAAACGGCAGAATGCAGCGTAAGATGGTGTCTTTTCTACATAGTACGGATCTGCATAGCGAAGCAGTTCGCTCTTTGCCGGAATGTAATAGCTCATTGCACCCTGACGCTCTAAAAGCTGATGATAATCAACAACCTCGCCTTCCTTCTTTGTGCGATACTCCTCGCTTAAAATATATCCGCCCTCAAAAAAGTACATCTGCTGTCCGCGAACTGCTTCACGATCCTTTAACCAGCTCTCAAGCTCTGGTCTTTTTGCATTCATTCCTGTCTGACCATTTACGATAGACAAGAATGTTGTGATATCAATTGCACGATACAGGTTTACACATGCCATCAAATACTCATCAAACACATTGATACGTGATCTCTTCTGTGCATACTCACTGTCTGATTTAATCTCATTATATACTGCAGCAGTTTCAGACGGTACTACAACAACACCATCACCTGTTACAAATACAACTGGAAGATTTCTCCAATAATAGAAGCGGCCAGACTCCTCTGCAATAACAACGTCTTCTGCCATTGCAAGCTCTAATTCCTCAATCTCCTGCTTTCCTGCTGCAAGAAGCCATGCAGTAAGAAGCTCCTTATCTAACAGCTTTGCAGACAAAGCATCGATAATTTCCTGCTTCTTCGCCTTGGATAATACTTTTACCTCAAGTACCTGTGTCATCTGCTTTAACTCTGCAATGGTGTGCTTTCCAAGCACCTCTGCCAATGTATATACCTTGTTTTCACTCTGGTTCTTCATAATACTTTAACTCCATTCGATTTTTTACTTTTGTCGCTCAGCGAAAAATCATACCGCTTGCGCGCTCCTCTAACTCGCACACGGTAAGCACCTGCCCTTTTACGTGGAAACGCACGTCAAATCCAGCGAAGTCTACGCCGTAACGTCTTGTCTCATCACGCTGGTAGGCTGGGCGTGGATCCTGCTTTAACACATAGATCACTGCCTCCCTCTTCTCTTCTGGAAAATGTGCCAGAAGATGAGCTGGAAATGAAACTTCAAGCTCATAATCCTTCACTGCATCAGAAAAGCCGCCCTTTGCGTCTGGGTGACTGTCCGTAAACGGGATATACGGCTTGATATCGTAGATTGGTGTCTGATCCATCAGATCGACGCCTGCCACATAGAGCATAGGTCCATTCTTTTCATCAAGGACAACACGCTCTAGTTTCACACAGGAAAGACCGATATCATTCGGACGAAACGGAGATCTCGTTGCAAAAACTCCCATTCTCTTGTTGCCGCCAAGTCTCGGTGGCTTTACGGTAGCCGACCAGCCTTCTCTGTGATTCTCACTAAATGACCACAAAAGCCAGATGTAGCTGTACCCGTCCAATCCGTACACACCTTGAGGATTGCGATACTTCGGCTCAAATGTAATAACACCCTTTAAGGACTCTACAAGTCCGCTCTGTCTGGGTATTCCGAATTTCGTTGGAAAATCGGTCTGTATTTTTGCTATAATCTCCATCTACTTTATTCCTCACTGATAACCACGAATTGCTCCATAATGATACAACTCTGGTATTCTATCAATTATCCTGCATTTTTATCTCTACCAAAAATAAGCTGCCGCATAAAACGGCAGCTTACTTTATTATATGGCGAAAGTATGGTTTTTGTCAATCGGTTTCACTAGTTAAATACTCTCCAGTTATACAAAAGAAACAAGCCCAGAATTCCTCCAAACATATAGATTACAGGTTCGCTTTTCTTTATTTCCACACACTTTGTTCCCGCATTACGAAATATAAGCGAAAATACCTTCCAACAGCAGTATCCAACCAAAGTTCCCAGTGTATTCATCAGTAAATCATCAATATCTGTTGTCCTTATATTGAATAGCTGACAGATTTCTATCGCCAACGACATCAAAAATCCCATCAAAACTACTTTTTTTGCATTTCTGAAATTTTTCCAGATAAGCGGCAGTAAAAATCCAAACGGCATAAACATAATAATATTTAAGATATATGTCATTGCACCTTCGGAAGAAATTGGAATCAGATTAATACTGTTATCCAGCTTGCCATAAGCAATCAAATCCCAAATTGTTCCAATTCCTGCGGCTTCCTGCACTGCAAGATACCCGTAAAACAGATAAATATAAATCCAGATAATATGTCGTACCTTGTACGCTTTATCTGCTATCATTCCTTTATTCCAAATCAGCCATACCGTTCCCGGCAATAAAAAACAAACTAGTGAATATATATAATATTGCATTCTCATTTCCTCCTGTTTGCTTTTTATTATATTGTTTTACTCATTAAGATTCAATTCGGTAACGGATTAAGATTTCATTAAGAACATTTAAAAAGACTCCTTAAGCATGAATACCGCGATTCTCATCGCCCTTCTCATTCATTCCAAACTCATAATCATTGCCTGGAAGAATTGCATTCAGAACAATACCTGCGATTGCTGCAATTGCAAGACCTGTAAGCGTAATGGAAGCTCCACCGATTGTAAATGTAAGTCCACTTGAAAATCCCAGTCCACTTACTAAAATCACAGCTGCGATAATCAAATTTCTTGACTTTGTAAGGTCTACTTTATTTTCAACAACATTTCTGACACCTATTGCAGAAATCATACCATACAGCATAAATGAAACTCCACCGATAATCGCAGATGGGATGGATGCAATAATCTCTGATACCTTCGGGATAAAGCTTAAGATTACTGCAAAAATAGCTGCAATACGGATAACGCGCGGATCATATACCTTGGAAAGTTCAAGTACACCAGTATTTTCTCCGTATGTTGTGTTAGCCGGACCTCCAACAAGTGCAGACAGAGACGTTGCAAGACCATCACCTACAAGAGTGCGGTGCAGACCCGGATCTTCGATAAAGTTTTCTCCAACAGTTGCAGAAATAGCAGACATATCTCCTATATGCTCCATCATTGATGCAATTGCAATCGGTGCCATTACAAGAATAGCAGTCAGGTCAAATTTGCATAACTGAAATGGCGGCAAACCTACCCATGAAGCCTTAGATACCTCAGTGAAAGTTAAAATAGCAGATCCGTCTGGATTTTTTACGCCAAGTGCATTTAAAATCAGCGCAAATACATAGGAACCTACAACGCCGAGAAGAATCGGAATGATCTTAATCATTCCCTTGCCCCAAATGTTGGCAATGATAATAATTGCAAGTGCAACAATTGCTAAAAGCCAGTTCTGTGATGCGTTAGTAACAGCACTTCCTGCCAGTGAAAGACCAATTAAAATGATCATTGGTCCTGTAACAACAGGAGGCAAAAATCTCATTACTTTTTTTACACCGACGATCTTTACAATCAGTGCAAGAATTAAATATAAAAGTCCTGCAACAACAATTCCTCCACACGCATACGGAAGCTTCTCACCCATCGTCATGTCAGCAAAAATGCCTGTATCAAGCGCTGCAACAGCTGAAAATCCACCCAAAAATGCAAACGACGAACCTAAAAATGCAGGAACCTTCATTTTGGAGCACAGATGGAAAAACAGCGTTCCAAGACCTGCACAGATCAGCGTTACCTGAACTGAAAGTCCCTCTCCCTCAAAATAAACATTTGTCAGGATCGGAACAAGAATCGTTGCTCCAAACATTGCAAACATGTGCTGTATTCCAAGCAGCAGCATTTTCGGGATTCCGAGCGTTCTGGCGTCTCTGATTCCCGTAGTTTTTTGTGATTGCTCACTCATACCAAGTACCCTCTTCCTTCTTTATTTAGCTAAGGACTCCTCGAATGCATCGAGTTCGGCACTAGCCTGCTCCCATACTTCCATCAGTCCATTGAGCTCCTCTTCTTTAGCGTCGACCTTCTTTTGTGCCTCCTGCAGCTTACTGTAGCTTGCTGCAATTGCAGGATCATTTAATTCATCCTGTAACTTTGAAAGTGCCTCCTCACAAGCTTCAACTGCTGCCTCGGCCTTTTTGACCTTTGCAGATAAACGTGAGCGCTCCTTTCCCGGATTAGCATAAAGAGTCTTTGGTGACGCAGATGCAGCTGTCTTATTTTTTTCCTGCTCTATAGCAAGCTTTGCTGCCGGTGAAACGGCTGTATATTTGCCAAAGCTTACCTGATCGTCCTTGTCAGCTGTCGCCTCCTCGTACTGCTCATAGCCAAACGGATAATATGTCGTTACACCGCCGTCAAAGCTTAAAATCTTGTCTGCCACCTGACGAACAAAATAACGGTCATGGGAAACAAATACAAGTGTTCCCTGATAGCCCTTTAGCATCTGCTCTAGTGCTTCTTTTCCGACAATATCCATATGGTTTGTCGGCTCATCGAGGATCAAAAGATTTGGTTTTTTCTTTAAGATCTTACAAAGTGCCAGTCTCACGCGCTCTCCTCCCGAAAGCATGCTGACCTGCTTAAACACATCATCACCAGTAAAAAGGAATGCACCAAGAGCATTTCGCACCTCTGTCTGCGTCAGGTTCGGATATTCTGCCCAGTAGTCATCCATGACAGTGGCATCACTAGTATAATGTGCCATCTGCTGATCGAAATATCCAATCTGCACACGAATGCCATATTGATACTCGCCGCCAAGAGGCTGAATCATCCCCATCATTGTCTTTAAAAACGTAGATTTACCAAGGCCATTTCCTCCAACAATACCAAGCTTTTGACCTCTCTCAAGTGTAAGATTCACCTCTGAAAGAACACGGTCATATCCAATCTGAAGATTTCTGGCAGTAAATACTTCCTTTCCTGTCTCAACCTCAGGCTGGAAATTAGCATGAAATGCCTTTAGATCATAGCGCTGCGGCGGTGCAATCTTTTCCATATGCTCAATCTGTTTTAGCTTTGAGCGTGTCATTGCAACCTTTGTAGGCTTATTTTTAAATTTTTCTACAATCTCCATCAGACGCGCAATTTCCTTTTGCTGTGCCTGATAATCCTTTTCCTGCTTATCCCAGGCTGCTTTTTTCTGCTCCACAAAGGAGGTATAATTTCCACTGTAGCGATGTGTGATTCCATACTCAATCTCATATACTGTATCGACAATACGATCCAAAAATAATCTATCATGAGATACGATAACAACAGCCCTATTATACGCCTTTAAATAATTCTCAAGCCATTCAATTGTCTCGATATCAAGGTGGTTAGTCGGCTCGTCCAAAAGAAGAATATCCGGCTTTGAAAGAAGCATCTTGATAAATCCAAGCTTTGTCTGCTGTCCACCTGAAAATTCTCTAAGCGGCTTTTTCTTGTCAGCTTCAGTAAAACCAAATTTGCGAAGCATTGTCTCATACTCTTTTTCATAGTAGTAGCCGCCCATATCAGTAAACTGCTCCTGCATCTGGGTATAGATTCTGATATTTAACTCAGATGGATCTGATTCCATGATCTGGCGCTGTGCTTCTAGCTCGCGCTGCTTTTCGCGGTACGGCTCAAACACCTTTCGCACCTCAGTCTCCATAGAAATTGTCTCATCTGCAAACGCGATCTGCTTTAAATAACCGATCACCGGATTTCCGCTCTTTGCGATATAAATATCCTCATCGCTGTCTCGCTTCTCAAGTGCAACCTCACCCTCAATCAGCTTTAAAAGAGTTGTCTTTCCGCAGCCGTTTCTTCCAACGACGGCAATTTTCTGTCCGGCGTTGATTTCAAAATTAATATTCGTTAAGATGGTGTTCGCCCCATAGGAGACGGCACCATGATTAATCATGTATAACATTGCAAAACCTTTCCTGTACAACGTCTGTTTTTATTATTGGCGGATTCTAAGAATGGTCAATGAATATGGCTCAAACGTGCGCGTAAATGTGCCGTCTGGAATAGTTTCCTCGCTCACATCCGGAACGACACATTTTTTATTTTCCATTGTATTTTCATCAGACAATGCTGCAGCCATCTTCTCTACAAGCACGTTATGTGTACCATTTACACCATCAAGTGCAAGCTGCGCTGTCTGTGAATTTCCAGTAATGTTTACCGCCTTTACAATCACATCACCAGTTGCCTCATCAAGCGCTGCAGATACATACAGTGGCTTTGGCACAGGAATCTTGTCAATTGTATCAAGGTATTCCTCGCCATCCACATATATCTTCATCGTGCGATCCTTTACAACAAGCATCAGCTCATACTCATGATCCTTCTCTGCCGAGAACATTGCCTCACTTAAGCATGCTCCCTTGCCGTTTTTAAAATGCTCCATGCTTATATCCAGATTCTGCCAGCCGCCAAGCGTCCAGAGCATATGATCAGATGCTTCTCCAAGATAAACAAGAAATCCCTTTTTGCCTTCGGTCTCTTTTGCCTTCATGGTAAGCGTATAATTTGTCCAATCCTTTGGAATTACACCAGTCTCGACTGCATTTTCATAGGAAGCAGCACGATTTTCACTCTCAGTTCCGCACACACAGTCTGTAAAACGATGCAGCTTTCCTGTATCATGATTTTTCACTGTCACCTCAAAGAACACACCCTGTCCCTCGTTGACTAACACACGAATTGGACCGCTTATAGTCTTTGCGCTTTCGCGGATTTTTTGTTCTGCCAAAAGGCGCGCTGTCTGCTCAAGTTCTGGCTCTGTAACAGTAAAATCTAAGCGATGAGTTCCCTGATGGCGCATAAACATACTCTGAACATAATAATTAACAGAGCCATACACCTGATGATTATCAAACCAGATCATATCAGGACGCCAATTTACATAATCCACATTTGCAAACATCGGCGCATAGCATGCCAGTCCAACTGCATGCACATTTTTCTCAAGACCTGTCATAAAGGCAGCCTCAGCAAGACCATTCTCCCACTGATTGCCCCATGATGCATACTCACCCAAAAATACCTTGGGATCAGATGATAGGAAATTATCATAGCGATCTACATTTGCTATCATCCAGTCGGTATTCATATAGTAATGCTCATCGATCAGATCACAACCGCATTCTCTTGCACTTGCCCATCCGCGCTCATACTCACCGCCTGCGGCAAATGGACTTGCTGAACCAATCAGCTTAATATCAGGATATTTTTCACGGATTGCCTTATGAAAATATGGATAGCGCTCGGTAAAGCCCTCGCCAACCTCCTCATTTCCAATTGCCAGATAATGTAATCCAAATGGCTTTGGATGACCCATATCGACACGCTTCTTTCCCCAAACAGTTGTCTCATCGCCATTTGCAAACTCAATAAGATCAAGTGCATCGTCAATCCAAGGACCAAGTTCATCAAGTGGGACCTTTCTTTGATGATGCGGATCGTATGCTGCCGGAAGTACTGGAAGAGGCTCTGCACCTATATCCTCTGCCAGCTGGAAATATTCATAATAGCCAAGACCAAGTGTCTGATTATATCCCCAGTTATTTCGTCTCGCTGGGCGCTCCTCCACAGGTCCAATCGTATTTTTCCAGCGATACATCGAATCTCTTGCATTCTCATCAAGCTGTCCGTCATGTACAAGACAGCCTCCCGGAAAACGTATGAACTTCGGATGCATTGCTTCGAGCATCTCGCATAAATCTTTTCTAAGACCATTTGGGCGGTTCTTATATGTGTGCGCTGGAAATAGTGATACAAAATCCACTTCCACACTGCCCGGTGTCATGCAGACAAGCGCCAGATTTGCATCTGTGCAGCTTGTGCCTTCTGCAATTTTAAGATCTGCCGTATACTTTTTCCAATCAGAAGCATCTGCTGTAAGCTCACATGATGCATAGATTTGTCCTTCTTTTCCAATCAGACAGGCCTTAACTGTCACTGGCTCGTCTATTTTTCTTAAATAGCAGGAAAAATGATATGTTTCCCCACCTTCAAGTGCAATTCCACTGTTAAAGCCAAGGTTTTTTACACCTGCTGCTGCCGAATTTGCCGTTATACGAAGATAGTGTGGGTTCTTCTTCGTATAAGGACTATCTGTCAGAATGGTAAGTGAAACATCAGCTGCGTCTGTCTGTCCATTTTTTTCATCTAACTGACAAGGCATCCACGCATACAGTGCATGATACTTTTTATTGTCAATCGGATCAAATTCAAATGCACGGTTCTGGATCAGCTCTGCATAAAGTCCGCCATCTGCCGCATGATTAATGTCTTCAAAAAAAATGCCGAAGAGATCGCCTGTTGCTTCTCTTTTTTCCTTTGTGTTAATCTGAAATGTCTGCATGGCTCACTATTTCCTTTCCTTATAATAGACTTAATAAACCATACCACATTCTCACGAAAGCATCAACATTTTTAATTAAATTTGTGCAAAAAAGGCAGTTTCAGGAAATATTCCCAAAACTGCCTTTTTCATTATTTTTTATCTGTAGTAATAAAAAATTAGTTTGCTGCGCTTGCGCTCTCAGCCTCAGAAGATGCCTCCTCAGATGCTGCCTCGCTGGAAGCTGCCTCAGACTTAGCCTCGGTCTTAGCCTCAGTTGCCTTCTCGGTAGCCTTTTCAGTTGCCTTCTCGGTAGCCTTCTCAGTCTTAGCTTCGGTCTTAGCCTCAGTCTGTACCTCTGCCTTTGTGCTAGCTGCGGTAGTAGTCTTCTTATCAGTCTTTCCGCATCCTGTCATCATTGCTGCTGCCATAGCGATTACTGCGATAGATGTAATAAACTTTCTCATGATTTTTGTTCCTCCTATTTATAACTATTAAATATGCTTAACAGTTAATGTCCTTTGCTGCAAAAGTGATCTCCTCTTACCACTTCTGCTGACAATTGCTATACTAGTCCTTTTTTTTAATAGTGTCAATAGGTAATGTAAAATTTTTGAGAAATTTAAGTAAGCCTTAAAGATTTAATGCCATTATTGTCCAGACATTGTTGGCTGATTAGCCTGTTGTGCAATTGAATTAAGTGTAATTTCCTCTTGTGTCTGCGCATCAGTCAGCTTCATTGCCTGAGTTTCTTCATCTACACTAACCGTAAAGGTACGAACCTGGTCAATATTTGCCTCATCCATTCCCTTCCACTCCATCGTAAAGGTACCATCATCCTCACCCGGCTTGCAGCTGTAACGAAAATGAGTATCAATTCCTGCATCTGGTGATACAAGTGACTGAACAGTTAAGATTCTGCTGTAGTTATCAAACTGATATGAAGCACTTTCTGTCATCCAGATATCTTTGATGGATTCTGAAAGCTCACGCTCCTCTACGCTCTCATATACATTTATGTAGCGTCCATCTGTAATCTTTTCACTAGAGCGAACCTGCGCTGCAATTCCATAGTCATTGTCAGATTCACTAAGAAGTACAGTCACAGCACCATCCATCATGCCTGTTGGAGCATCATAGGAATCAAAGAAGGTATAGCCGCTTCCATTTTGTCCCTTTGGAAGATAGCCCTTTGTAAGTGTTTCTGCAAATGAAACTTCATTAATGTAATACCATCCATCTGCATAATAAACATCCTCAACACCTGTATTTGCCGGACAATAATCCTGCATCCAGATACCCGTAAGATTCAAAATAGCTCTTCTTGTGCTAAGCTCAGGTATACGAATCCATCCTTCTTGAGCCTGTTCTGACACAATGCCAAGCAAGCTGGCTGCCTCACCGCCTGCCTTTGCACTAACGCCAAGACGTCCAATGATGCCAGAATACAAAGTGTTGTTTGCCTCTGATGCATTAAAATCAGGAACAAGCTTACAGATCATCTGTAAAAATGCTGCCTTTTGCTCATCATTTACTGCACCTCCTGTAAATGTAAGTGCACCAAGACCGCTGCCCCAATCAGCTACCCATCCAGAAGCCAGCTTACTCATATATGTTGTACGGCTAAATGCACACACAATTGATGGTGATGATCCATCTGCAAATGCCTGACTTCCCATTTTTCTAACATCTGCCGTGATAGTAAGTGATGTAAGACGCATACAGCCTGCAAATGCACGACTTCCTATTGTACGAAGAGCTGGTGGAAGCACAAGACCCTCGCCAACGCCGCTTCCCTCAAATGCATTGTCGCAGATCGTTAGAAGTGACTGTGCAAAATCAACTGTCTGAAGTGATACGTCATTTTGGAATGCAGCCGCACCAATATAGCGAATGCCTTCTGGAATCGTGATCTGCTTTAATTCGGTACAATTTCTAAAAGTGCGATCTCTCACTGCCTCGATTGCTGCTGGAAGTTCTACTGTTGTCAGCTTCGTACAACCAGAAAATGCACCTGCTCCAATGAAGCTTACGCTCTGTGGCAAAGACGCATAGCCAATCGCAGAACCAGAAAAGCTCTCTGCACCAATTGAAGTCAGTGTCTGTGGGAAGGTAAATACACTAAGAGCACTCGTTCCTGCAAAGGCACGACTTCCAATAGACGTGAGCGCACTCGAAGCCTGCACTGTTGTGAGTGAACTGCAGTTTTCAAATAAGCCTGAACTAATTCTTGTAATTGCCTGCGGCAATGTCGCAGATGTAAGGCTTGTACAGCCAGAAAATGCACTTGCACCAAGATATGTTACATTCTGCGGAACCAAAATTGAAGAAATTGCGCTGCAATTTTGGAATGCGCCGCCCTCAATAAATGTCATGCTCTCCGGAAGTGTAATCTGTTTTAATGCAGTACAATTTTGGAATGCACCATAGTGAATTGTCGTAAGTGTTGACGGCAACTGTACTTTCTGAACTGGCGTATTAGCAAATGCAAGTGTACAGATCGTTGTAGTTTCTCCCTGAACAATAACATCTGTATAAGGAATAATCTGTGT
>ERZ825670.3139-NODE-3139-length-14428-cov-4.155291_pt1 | contig 14428 bp, 10 predicted proteins | sample MGYA00519929_ERZ825670 | MGnify/ENA primary metagenome ERZ825670 (study PRJEB31778, sample SAMEA3449207) | human gut metagenome | biome: human gut; feature: human-associated habitat; material: faeces | place: United Kingdom | collected 2010/2012 ...
AATGGGTAAAATCAGGAAATAACTGGTATTATGTAGACGCTAATGGAAAGATGGTTACAGGAGTTTATAAAATCAATACAGTAGTTTATCGTTTTGATGCTAATGGTGTTTGGCTAGGATAATTTAATTCATTACAATTTAGTAGAAAGCAGCTCAGAAATATTTATTATATTATTTTTGAGCTGTTATATTTATAATTCAAGATATGAATGATTTATTGTTGTAAAGGTTAATTTAATATATACTTATTATGTATATATTTAATAGAAAGGAATTTTTTATACAAAAAGATTTGTGTAAAAAAGTAGTAGAAATTTAAATGGTAGAAACAAGTGTTATTATGGCAACTTATAAAGAAAGCATAGAATGTTTAAAACAGTCCATAGAATCAATTATTAATCAAACATATAATGATTTTGAATTTATTATTATTTTAGATAATCCAGATAATAAAGAACATATAGCATTTATAAATGATTATGTATGTAAGGATGAACGTATTAAATTCTATATAAATGATAAAAATATGGGGCTAACAAATACTTTAAATAGAGGACTTGAACTTGCTGAAGGAAAATATATTTGTAGAATGGATGCAGATGATATTTCTGAATTATATAGAATGGAACATCAAAAGAAGTATTTGGAAGAAAATGATTTTGATTTAATAGGTGGAATTTCACAAATGATCGATGAAGATGGAAATACTATTTATTCAATAAAAAAAGTTCCAACTGATTTTAAAAAGATAAAAAAATGTATTAAATATAATCAAGTTATTTCTCATCCAACATGGTTTGGTAAAAAAGAAGTATTTGATAAGTTAAATGGCTATAGAAATATGCCACTTTGTGAAGACTATGACTTTACATTAAGAGCAATACTTCAAGGATTTAAAATTTCTAATGTGAATGAATGTGTTTTAAAATATAGAATGACAAAGGATAGTATATCAAGATCAAATTTATTTGAACAATATTTATTTGCTAGATACATTACTAGACAATATAGTGAAGGAAAAGTAAGTGAAGTAGAAGAAGCTAAGGCGTATGTAAAGAAGAATTTAAGTGATAAAAATGCAAAGCATTATTTAAAAGGCAATGAGAGATTTAATAATGCATTAAATAACTTAGAAGAGAAACAATATATTCAATTTATAGCAAATGGTATTGCATTACTTTTTACTTCTAAATATTATCTTGATAAAATATTTAGATTTGTAATGGTTTATTTAAACTCATAATATATTAGTAGAATATTGATTAAAAAATTGGGTAGTAATACAAAAAAGTATTACTACTTTTTTGTATTTGAGTAGATAAAAGGGTTGTTTGGTTTGAAAATATATAAACGAATATTTATGTGTAATATACTGTAGATAGGGAGGAAAGAACATAAGAAAAGTATTTTTAAAAGTAATGTGTATTACTATGTTATCTCTAGTTATGTCAATAACTATGTTATCATCAGTAAGCGCAAAAGAAGCGAGTATTGAATATCAGGGAGTATGGACTGATTATGCAGCTAAGGAATATGCTGCTGGTGATGGAACAAAGGAATCTCCATATTTAATTAAAGATGCTTCTGAATTAGCTTTATTAGCAAAAAATGTTAATGAAAAGGAAGAAAAAGATAAATATTATTAATCAATTTCTGATATTGATTTATCTGGACATTTTTGGAATCCAATTGGGGATGTAAAAAGAAAGCTAAATGTTTTTTATGGTGGAAATTATTTCTATGGCGTATTTGAAGGGAATAATCATACCATTAAAAATCTAAACATTATACAGAGTAATCCTAATGATGATAATTACTATTATGGATTATTTGCGTGGAATTCTGGAACAATTCAGAATTTAAATATAATAAACGCTAATATTGATTGTGATAGAGTTTCATATATTGGTGGAATTGCTAGTGTAAATGAAGGAAATATTAATCAGTGTTCGTTTGATGGCTCTGTTAGTGTAAGTAATGATGTAGGAGATATTGCTGGAATAGTAGGAAGACAAGTGAATGGCAGAACAGTAAATCATTGCAAAAATAAAGCACAGATAAAGGCAACAACTCAAGATTGTGATTATCTTGGAGGTATTTTAGGATTTAATGAAGACGGATATATTAAAGACTGTGTAAATGAAGGAGAGATTATTGGAAATAATCAAATTGGAGGAATTGCCGGAGAAAATGATGGATTTGATGGACATGGCTATATAGAACGATGTATAAATTTAGGTAACATTAAGGGAAACGAGATTGTTGGAGGAATTACTGGAGAAAATCATAGAACAGCATCTATAATAAATTGTGAAAATATAGGGCATATAACAGAAAATGAGTATGCTGGAGGAATTTCAGGTGCTGCTGGCGTATTAGAAAAAGACAAAAAAGAAATAAGATATTGTATTAATATAGGAAAAATAGAATGTAATTCATATGGAAATGCAATTGTAGGAGCACTATATGCAGCATCTAGTGGTGTAATTACAGCTCAATGGGTAAAATCAGGAAATAACTGGTATTATGTAGACGTTGAAGGTAAGATGGTCACAGGAGATTATGAAATTAATGGAGTAGTTAATCATTTTGATGCTAATGGTGTTTGGATCAATTAAAAATTTAACCAGAAGACAGAGAATATCTGCTTCTGGTTTTCTATTTTTTATAGATTATAACTAGTTTATTTTTTTGTATTTGTTATAATGTCAATTGTAAGACAAGAGGGGGATTGTATGAAAAAAGGTAAATTATTAAATATTGCTTTATCAATAGCGTTTATTAATATTTTATTTGTATGTTTTTCGATTATAAATGTTAATGCGGAAGAAGATACAGATACATTAAATACAAGTGATGGGTCGACTGTAATGGAATCTGGTTGGACGAATAAAGAGAATCAATGGTATTATTATGATCATGGTGAAAAGAAAACAGGATGGTTACATACGGATTATTGGTACTATTTAGATCAAGATGGAAAAATGGTGACAGGGTTAGCTTCTGTAGGAAATCAACAATATTACTTTAATCAATCAGGGGCCATGCAAACAGGATGGATCCAAGCAGATGGAACATACTATTATGCAAATAATAGTGGATATATTCAAAAAGGTTGGTTGCATAAAGGGCCTTGGTATTATTTAGACCAAGATGGAAAAATGGTCACAGGGTTAGCTTCTGTAGGAAATCAACAATATTATTTTGACCAATCAGGAGCTATGCAAACAGGATGGATCCAAGCAGATGGAACATATTACTATGCAAATAATAGTGGCTATATTCAAACAGGATGGCTACATAAAGGATCATGGTATTATTTGGACCAAGATGGAAAAATGGTTGTAGGTGATTATTATATCAATGATCAATATTACTATTTTAATTCTAATGGAGATTTGCAATTAGGTTGGTATTATAGAGATAATCAATATTATTATCTTGATTCTAATGCGGTTCTTGTTAAAGGATGGAATAAGATTACTAACAAATGGTATTATTTTAATGATCAAGGAATTATGCAAACGGGTTGGCAATTGATTAATAATCAATGGTTCTATTTAAATGCTTCTGGTGATATGCAAACAGGATGGTTAAAATCAGGTAATAAATGGTATTATTTAAATAAGAGTGGTGTCATGGTTACTGGTTGGGCACAAATTGGATGGAAATGGTATTATTTTAATGAAGATGGTGCAGCTGTTAAAGATGATGTAGTTATTGATGGTAAAACATATACATTTAGAGATGATTATTCATGGATTTCAAATTGTACGAGAAAAGAGTTTGTAGAAAGAGCTAAAAGATATTTGGGATGTAATGAAAAAGATGGATCATTTAAGAAAATTATTGATTCTTATAATAAACTAGATCCATTACCTAGAGGTTATAAAGTAAAATATACAGATTCTTGGTGTATGACTTTTGTTTCAGCTATGGTGAGAGAATGTAATTTACTTGACATTATCCCAGTTGAATGTTCATGTGGTAAAGCAGTTGAAAAAGCTCAAGCAATGGGAATTTGGCAAGAAAATGATGCTTATGTTCCTCAAATTGGTGATATTATTATGTATGATTGGGATGATAATGGAAATGGTGATAATACAGGATGGCCTGATCATGTAGGTATTGTTGCTGAAGTGAATGGAAATACTTTTAAAGTTATTGAAGGAAATAAAAATGATGCTGTTGAATATAGAACAATGACTGTAAATGGTAAATTTATAAGAGGATATATTACACCTAAGTTTTTATCATAGAAGAAGTAGAAATACTTCTTTTTTTTCTTTACTTGTAGAAAACATATGCTATAATGTTCATGTAAATTAACAAGGAGAAAAAAATGAACACTTTTACATATTTAGACTTTGAACTTATAAAACTGCTTTATAAAGAAAATAATCTTTCACAAAGAATGATTTCTAAAAGATTAAATTGTTCTTTAGGTAAAGTAAATGAAACACTAAAAAAACTTAAAGAATTAAATTATCTTAATGAGGATAATTCACTTACAAATTTAGGAATGAATTTAATAAAGAAAGATAAGTCTGCTATTATTTTAGCTGCAGGACAAGGAATTCGAATGATTCCTATTAATAACAATGTTCCTAAAGCCATGCTTGAAATAAATGGAGAAATACTTATTGAACGTATTATTAGACAGCTATTAGAAGCCAATATTCATGATATAACAATAGTTGTTGGTTTTATGAAAGAAGAATTTGATTATCTTATTGATCAATATCATGTAAAGTTAGTTGTTAATAGAGAATATCAAGAAAAGAACAACTTACATAGTTTAAATATTGTAGAAGATAAAATAAATAATACTTATATTATTCCTGGTGATCTTTATTTCTATGAAAATCCGTTTTTAGATAATGAAATTCAATCATGGTATATGCTTGAAAATAGAATAAGTAAACATAGTAATGTTACATGTAATACTAAAAATGAAATTATTAAAACAAAAAAAGATGGTTTAAAACTGATTGGTTTATCATTTATAAATAATCAAGATGCTTCATATTTAAAAGAACATTTAGAACATTTAGATGATGGAATGCATGATTCATTATTTTGGGAAGAAGCCTTGTATCAAAAAAATAAGATGTTTATTTATGGGAAAATCGTTGATACAAATTATGTTGATGAAATCAATACTTATGAAGAATTAAGAAATGTAGATGATCATTCAACACACTTAAATAATGAGACATTATCTTTAATTGCTGATGTTTTTAAAATCAATGTTGAACAAATAAAAAATATTAAAAGTTTAAAAAAAGGAATGACTAATCGTTCATTTTTATTTGAAATCAATCAAGATAAATATATTATGAGAATTCCTGGGGAAGGAACAGATCAACTTATTAATCGAAAAGAAGAATATGAAGTTTATCAAGTAATAAAAGATTTAAATATCAGTGATGAAGTTATTTATATGAATCCTCAAAATGGTTATAAGATTACAAAGTATTTAAATGATACACGTGTATGTAATCAAGATGATCAAGAAGATCTAAGAAAGTGTATGCAATTATTGAAATATTTTCATCAACAAGATTTAAAGGTTGATCATGAATTTAATGTTTTTGAAAAGATTGATTTTTATGAAAAATTAAGAGGGCCTAAATCCTTATATAAAGATTATGATCAAACAAAAGAAAAAATCTTCTCTTTAAAGAATATTATTGAAAAGATGCCTAAAGAATGGAGACTATGTCATATAGATGCAAATTGTGATAATTTCTTATTCTATAAAGAAAATGAAGAAGAAAAAATAAAACTTATTGATTGGGAATATGCGGCAATGCAAGATATTCACCTAGATATTGCAATGTTTTGTATCTATTCCATGTATAACAGACAGCAAGTTGATAACTTGATAGACATTTATTTTGAAAATAAATGTGATCAGCAAACAAGAATTAAAATCTATTGTTATATATCAATGTGTGGTCTTTTATGGAGCAACTGGTGTGAATATAAATATACATTAGGTGTTGAATTTGGAAAATATTCATTAGCACAATATCGCTTTGCGAAAGATTACTATAATATTGTTATAGAAGAAATGGAGAATATGAAATAATGAGTCAAGTAGAAAGAGCAATTATCATGGCCGCAGGAAAAGGAACACGTATGAAACCTATTACTAATAAAGTTCCTAAGCCATTAGTTAAAGTCAATGGAAAAGCAATGATAGAAGGGGTTATAGAAAAACTTCATGAACAAGGCATTCAAGAAATCTATGTTGTCGTAGGATACCTTAAGGAACAGTTTAATTACTTAAAAGAAAAATATAATGATGTACATTTAATTGATAATCCCTATTTTGATACATGTAATAATATTTCATCACTCTATGTAGCTCGAGAACATCTTAAAAATGTCATTATTTTAGATGGGGATCAAATTATTAATAACAGTCAAATTCTTGAAAAGAATTTTGACTTTTCTGGATATAACTGTATCTACAAAAAAGAAATCAATAATGAATGGATGTTAAAAATCAAAGAGGGTCTTGTTACATCTTGTTCACGAACAGGTGGAAAAGATGGTTGGCAATTGTATAGTGTTTCTCGTTGGAATGAAGAAGATGGGAAACGCTTGAAAAAACATTTGGAAATAGAATTTGAAGAAAAGAAAAATACAGAAATCTATTGGGATGATGTAGCGTTGTTTTGTTATCCAGATGAATATCAATTATCTATTAAAGAAATGCATGATGGAGATATTTTGGAAATAGATAGTTTAGATGAGTTATGCAGTATAGATCCATCATATTTAAATTATAGGGAGAACTAAAATGGAAAAGAAAACATTAAAAGGAAGATTAGACTATACAGCGATGATCATACCTTTATTAGGGGTCGTCTTATTATGTGTTTTATTTATGATCATGCCAGCTAAATCTTCATATATTATTCAAATGATCAGAGGATTTTTAGGAAATGATTGTGGTATTTATTATGCTATGTTGGGTGTTGGTATTTTTGCTTGTTCTTTATATATTGCTTTTTCTAAATATGGAAAAATCAAGTTAGGGAAAGATACGGATAAACCAATTTATTCATCATTTAATTGGGGAGTAATGATTTTTACTTCTACAATGGCAGCAGATATTTTATTTTATTCATTATGTGAATGGGCATTATATGCTAATGAAAAGTATATTGATCAATTAGGTGGAATACAAAAATGGGCTTCAACATTTCCGTTATTTCATTGGGGACCAATTGCTTGGAGTTTTTATATTATTTTGGCTGTTGCTTTTGGTTTTATGTTACATGTAAGAGGAAGAAATAAACAAAAGTTTTCTGAAGGATGTAGACCATTACTAGGAAATAAAGTGGATGGAGTTGTAGGTAAAATTATTGATTTAATTGCTATATTTGCACTTATTGCAGGAACTGCAACAACCTTTTCACTAGCAACACCATTATTATCAGCAGCTTTAAGTAGAGTATTTGGGTTGCCTAATGGTGTAGGACTTACTATTGCTGTTTTATTATTGATTGCGGCAGTTTATACATTTACTGTAATTACAGGAATGAAAGGTATTTCTAAACTAGCAACATATTGTTCCTATTTATTCTTTGCTTTACTTATTTATTTTTTAATAGGTGGGGGAGAAACCACATATATCTTAGAAACTGGTTTTTCAGCTATTGGTAATATGGTACAAAATTTTATCGGATTATCTACTTGGATGGATCCATTAAGAGAAACATCATTTCCACAAAATTGGACGATTTATTATTGGGCCTATTGGATGGTATGGTGTGTTGCAACTCCTTTCTTTATTGGAAAAATCAGTAAGGGAAGAACAATTAAAAATACGATTCTAGGAGGATATGGATGGGGTCTAGCAGGAACTTTTACTTCATTCATTATTCTTGGAAATTATGGTTTGGCACAACAAATGAAACATGGAATTGATATTTCGGGAATGATTGCTAAAAGTGGAGATTATTCTACAGTTATTTTAAAGATATTTGATACTCTACCACTAGCAAGTCTAGGTTTATTATTATTAGTTATTACTATGATTGCTTTTTATTCAACAACATTTGATGCTTTAACTATGGTTGTTTCATCTTATTCCTATAAAAAATTAGATGTAGATGAAGAACCAGATAAAAAGATTAGAGTTTTCTGGGCAATTATCTTTATCTTATTTCCAATAGCGTTGATTTTTGCTGAAAATTCAATGTATAGTTTACAGTCAGTGGCTATTATCGCTGCTTTTCCAATAGGATTTATTATACTGTTGATTGTCATTAGTTTCTTTAAAGATGCAAATAAATATTTACAAGAAAAGAAAGAAAATAACAGGTATATAGAATAGAAAATTCTATATCCTTTTTGTTGAATTGAAAATGTATATCATTATAATAAAAAATAGTATTTATGAAGATGATTATTTTAGTTGATATTTGTAAGTATATTATTTTATGTGATGTTATCACATTATTAAAAGCAAATAGGATTAGTAAGTTAAAATATTCTATAGATTTAAAATATTGTAGGAGGTTGGAAATGAAAAAAAAGTACATAAGTCTGTTTCTTGTTATATTATTGGGAATGATTTTTAATATCTCTAATATAAAAGCATATGAAGAAACAAATGAAGTTATTGGACAAACAAAATTTGTAGATAAAGATGGAAATATTAATACTGTAGATGTTTATGATGGAACAACGAATGAAGAGTATAATCCTTATGCACGAACAGTTTCTACAGCGAATATGGTTAATTTTAATTGTTCTAAAGCAAAGACAACGACAAATTTTACAGATTATTATACAGGACAAGAGGGATATTTATCTAAATCAAATGCAGCGGATGCAGCTTTTTTAGGGTATGAAAAGGGAAAAGTGAAGTTTATGATTTCAGGAATTGTTGGTTTAGTAGATCCTCAATATGTTGAAGTTCTTAGCCAAGGGACTTATTATGCAAGTAACTATGAAGTTAATTCATCAGGTGATTTGTATCATTATATTTCTAATAATGTTAATGCGACAGGAAATCAAGGGAATAAGAATTATATAGGGACAGGGCCTAGTTATTTAACAAAGAATAAAGAGTATTATAGCTATGATGGACATTATTTTTATGATAACTATAATACAATGATTACAGATTATAAAAATAATGTTAGAAATAATGCTGTTAATCCTAATAATCCTTATTATAGTTATTTTCAATACTTACCAATGAGAAGTCAAACAACTTACACTGGTTCACAAATATCAAATTATTTAAATAATAAAGCAGGAAGTACTTCTAAATTATATAATACAGGTGATATTTTTATTAAGTATCAAAATAAATATGGGGTCAATGCTTTAATGGCAGCAAGTTTTGCTGCCTTAGAATCTGGATGGGGAAAAAGCAAAATTGCATTAAATAAAAATAACTTATTTGGATTAAATGCTACAGATAATAATCCAGGTGGAAATGCAGATACCTTTAGTACAGTAGATGATTGTATTATGAATTTTACATCGAGTTGGATGTCTAAAAGATATTTAAATCCTACATATACTTCTTTATTTAGAGGAGGTTATTTTGGAGACAAGGGAAGTGGAATATTTGGAAAATATTCTTCAGATCCCTATGAAGGAGAAAAATGTGCAAGCATTGCTAAAAATATGGATGCTAGTATCTCTTCTAAAGATAATGATTATTATACTTTAGGAATCAAAGATATTTATTTAACAACACATACGGTCCTTAATGTAAGAAGTAGTTCAAATACAAGTTCTAGTGTTTTATATACAACGATAAAAAATCCAGCTTATTCATTTATTATAAAAGATGCCTCTGCAATTAATGATTTTTATAAGATACAAAGTGAAGTTGCTAGTAGTGATGGAACTTATAGCTTTGATAATACAGGATATGTAAGTAATCAATATGTTACTTTATTAAATAATACTTCTCATCCACAAGGATGGAAAAAAGAAAATAATTATTGGTATTATTATTTTTCAAATGGGTCAAAAGCAACTGGTTTACAAACTATAGAAAATAATCTCTATTATTTTAATACAAGTGGACAAATGCAAACGGGTTGGCAAGAAGTTAATAATAAATGGTACTACTTTGATGAATTGGGTTATGGTCAAAAAGATTGGAAATTAATAGGAAATAATTGGTTTTATTTTAATAGTAGCTATCAAATGCAAACCGGTTGGCAAGAAATAAATGGAAAATGGTATTATTTAAGTACTGGTGTTATGAAAATCTATGGAAAAACGTATTATGAAGGGTATATGATTACAGGATGGTTACCACTAGGTAATGATTGGTATTATTTAAATAGTGATGGATCAATGGTAACAGGATTACAAACTGTAGGAAATAATTTCTATTATTTTAATGCAAGTGGAAAGATGCAAACCGGTTGGCAAGGAATCAATAACAAATGGTATTATTTTGATAATGGTGGTTATGGACAAAAAAGTTGGCAAATGATTGCAGGAAATACGTATTACTTTTTAGATAATTATCAAATGGCAACAGGATTTCAAGAAATCTCTGGAAATACTTATTTCTTTAGTACAGGTGTTATGAACATCTATGGAAAAACTTATTATGAAGGCTATATGGTTACTGGTTGGTTAACTTTAGGTAGTGATTGGTATTATTTTGATAATACAGGTAAAAGACTTACAGGATTACAAAAAGTAGGAAACAATTTGTTTTATTTTAATGATAGTGGTAAAATGCAAACAGGTTGGCAAAAAGTCAGCAATAAATGGTACTATTTTGATGATTCAGGCTATGGACAAAGTGGCTGGAAGAAACTAGGGAATACATGGTTTTATTTTAATAGCCAATATCAAATGTTAACAGGTTGGCAAAGAATTAATGGTAAGTGGTACTATTTAAGTACAGGTGTTATGGAAATATATGGGAAAACTTATTATGAAGGTTATATGGTTACTGGATGGCTTCAATTAGAGAATAAGTGGTATTATTTAAAAAGTGATGGTTCGATGGTAACTGGTTATTATAAAGTTGGAAATAAGACATATTATTTTAATAGCAGTGGTGTTATGCAGTAATAATATTTTTAGGGGGGGAGGAAAGATTTTGAAAAAGTTTTTTGGTTATTTGTTTTTGGTTTTTGGAATGGCTTTTGCATTGAGTTATTTTCAAAATAGTTCTGTAAATGCATTAGATGGAAGTTATGATGATGCAATTATGGGACAAAGTAGTCATATTGATCAAGATGAAAATAAAATAGAAGATGCAAAGGAAGAAAATTCTTATAGTTTACGAACTATGATTCAAAATGGTTGGTTTTATCAAGGAAATAAAAAATGTTTTCGTGATAATGATGGTCATGTTATTGGTGAAAATGTTAAAAAGGTTATTGATGTTTCACAATACAATGGTCATATTGATTGGAGTAAAGTAAGTAAAACAGATGTAGATGGTGTTATTATTAGAATTGTTTCTCATAAGGGTGGATATTATCATATTGATGAACAATTTGAAAATAATTTAAATGGTTGTAGAAAATATAATATTCCTTTTGGAATCTATATTTATGATTATTCAAATAATGTAACAGATGCTGATAATGAAGCAACAATGATTTTAAATTATTTATCAATATATAAAATTTCACCTTCAGAACTTTCATATCCTGTTTATTTAGATATGGAAAGACCTGAATTATCAACAACAACGAATGAATTAGTTGTTGATGCATTTGTTAATAAATTAGCAAATAGTAATTATAATACGAAGGTTTATAGCTATCGTTCACTTTTACAAACAAAATTAAATAGTCCAACTATTTATCAACATGTAGATTGGGTAGCTGCTTATACATCATCATTAGGATTTAGTAATAATTGGTATAGAGGTCCTAAAGGATGGCAATATAGCAATGGAGCATTTGTTGATGGTATTAGAGGTTATGTAGATATGAGTGTTTGGTATGATCAAGGTGTTTCTAAATATGATTATGTAGGATGGAAATATTATTATGATCATTGGTATTATGGAAGTAGTAAAAATATTCTACAAATCGGTTGGGAAAAGATTAATGGAAAATGGTATTATTTTAATACTAATGGAATTATGGCTACTGGTTGGATCAGTTTAAATGGTGAATGGTATTATTTAACAAGTAATGGTGATATGGTTACTGGTGCACAAACTATAAACAATAAAGAATACTATTTTACTAGTGAAGGTGTAATGGTCAGAGGATGGCATAAGGAAAATGATAAATGGAAATATTATAGTCCTAAGAAAATGTCAGTCTATGGAAGAACATTTGTAGAAGGTGAAAAGGTAACAGGTTGGTTACCAATAAATGATAAATGGTATTATATAGCTGAAGATGGTTATATGGTTACTGGTATTTATAAAGTTGGAAATAGAAAATATCTTTTTATGGAAGATGGTTCTATGAAAACTGGATGGTTTAAAGTAGATGATACTTGGTATTATATTTCTTCTGATGGTGAATTAAGAGCACAATGGGTCAAATCATTAAGTAATTGGTATTATGTAAATGATGAAGGATTGATTCTTACAGGAGATCAAGTTATTAATGGAAGACAATATTATTTCAATGAAGATGGTATTATGTACACAGGATGGATGCAAGTAGGAAATCAATGGAAATATTATAGTCAAGGAACATTAAAAATCTATGGAAAAACATTTGTAGATGGTGAAAAGGTAACAGGATGGTTACCATTAGGAAATAGATGGTACTATATAGCAAATGATGATTATATGGTTACTGGATATTATAAAGTAGGAAATAGTACTTATTATTTTGATGAAAATGGATTAATGAAAACAGGATGGTTTAAAATCAATGGTGAAGATTATTATGCAGCTTCATCTGGAGCTATTCAAGCACAATGGGTCAAATCATTAAGTAATTGGTATTATGTAGATGTTGATGGAAAAATGGTTACTGGTTATCAAACAATTAATGGTGCGAAGTATTATTTTGCAAGTAGTGGATTAATGCAAAAAGATTGGTTTAAGATCAATGGTGAAGACTATTATGCAGCTTCATCAGGAACTATCCAAGCACAATGGGTCAAATCAGGAAGAAACTGGTATTATGTAGATACTGATGGAAAGATGGTTACTGGAGATTATATAATTAATGGAACGGTCAATCGTTTTGATAACCAAGGTCTTTGGATGAATTAAATAAATTAAAAACCGATCTTACTCATTGTTTTGAGTAAAAATCGGTTTTTGTTTGGAAGGGAATATATATGAAAGAGAAAACGAAAAGAAATTCGTCTATTGAATTATTAAGAATTATTTCAATGATTGGTGTCGTTATTTTACATTATAATAATGCAAGTATGGGTGGTGCATTAGGAATGGTTTTAGATGGCAGTCCTAATCAATATTATTTATATTTAATAGAAAGTTTATTTGTTTGTGCAGTTAATGTTTTTGTAATGATTTCAGCGTATTTTCTAGCTTGTAATCAAAATAGAAAATTAATTAAGATACTAGAATTATTTGTACAAGTTATCGTATTTAATTTAGTTTTTTATGTTTTTGGAGTATTAAGAGGTCATAAAGTATTTACAGTAAGTTCATTGATTAGTAGTTTATTACCCACTAATTACTTTTTAATACTTTATTCTGTATTATATATTATTAGTCCATATCTTAATTTAATTATTAAACAACTTAATAAAGAACAATTTAAACGTTTATTAATTATACTCATGCTTATTTTTTCAGTTTGGACAATTGTTATAGATGTTGCTGAAAATATAACAGGAAATACATATTTAGGATTAAGTACTATTGGAATGTATGGAAGTCAATATGGTTATACAATTATTAACTTTGTTTTGGTATATTTTGTAGGAGCATATCTTCGTGTAAATAAAATAACATTATCTAAGAAAAAAGCAGGTATGTGGATTATAAGATGTTTAGCATTTTTATATGCTTTTTCAATGATGGAACATGTTTTACATTTACAATATACAGCAACATGGTATTCTAATAATCCAATTATTATCTTAATGTCTGCTTATATTCTTTTATTCTTTATGGATATTCATTTTGAAAGTAAAATAATCAATGAATTAGCTAAAGCTGCTTTTACATGTTTTTTATTTCATGAATTCTTATTAAGACATATTAGAATTGAACAATTTGTTAATAGAGGTATTTTGATTTTAATTGTACATCAATTAGGATCAGCATTAATTATTTATCTTATTTCATACATTGTTTATAAAATATATCATTTATGTTCACATTGGTTCTTTAAACTTATTGAACCTTACATTAATAAAATCAATATTTCAGTTGAAAAGGGGTAACACAGTTACCTCTTTTGCTGGCGTTCTAAATAATCGAGTGCTTTAGCGAAATTCGCTCTAAATTATTAAGGGGGATATT
>ERZ825670.3150-NODE-3150-length-14403-cov-3.274812_pt1 | contig 14403 bp, 11 predicted proteins | sample MGYA00519929_ERZ825670 | MGnify/ENA primary metagenome ERZ825670 (study PRJEB31778, sample SAMEA3449207) | human gut metagenome | biome: human gut; feature: human-associated habitat; material: faeces | place: United Kingdom | collected 2010/2012 ...
GGGCGACGTGACCGCCCTGCCGATGAAGAAGTGGTTCACCACCAACTACCACTACATCGTTCCTGAAATCGAGGAGAGCACCGAGATCCGCCTCAACGGCACCAAGCCGTTCGACGAGTTCAACGAGGCAAAGGCCCGGGGCATCCTCACCAAGCCGGTGCTGATCGGCCCCTACACCTTCCTCAAGCTCGCCCGCAACGCGCAGGCCGAGGAGCTCACCTACGACAAGGGCCTGGTGAACGCGGTCGCCGCCGTCTACGCGGAAGTGATCAAGCGCTTCGCCGCACTCGGCGCCCAGTGGCTGCAGCTCGACGAGCCGTACCTCGTGCTCGACAAGGAGGACGGCGACGTCTCCCTCTTCAAGAGCCTGTACGCGAAGATCCTGCCCGCTCGCGAAGACAAGATCAAGGTGCTGCTCAACACGTACTTCGGCCACATCGCCGATGTGTACGAGACCGTGAACCTGCTGGGCTTCGATGGCATCGGCCTCGACCTCAACGAAGGCAAGGACGAGAACCTCGCCGCGGTCGAGAAGTACGGCGTCGCCGAGAACACCACCCTGTTCGCGGGCGTGGTCAACGGCCGCAACATCTGGCGCAACAACTACGCCGTCAGCCTCGGCCTGATCGACGCGCTTCGCCAGAAGACCGACAACGTGGCGGTGTCCACCGCCAGCTCCCTGCTGCACGTGCCGTTCAGCACCGAGGGTGAGACCGCCCTTGACCCGGCCGTGCTCAAGCACTTCGCGTTCGCTGTCGAGAAGCTGACCGAGCTCAAGGAGATCGCCGTCCTCGCCGACTCCGATGAGGACGCCAAGAAGGCATCCGCCGATCTGGCCGCCAACCAGGCGCTGTTCGACGGCACCCGCGTTGCCGCCGATCCGGCGGTCGCCGAGCGCATCGCCAAGCTCACCGACGCCGACTTCGTGCGCCAGCCGGCCCGCGCCGAGCGTCAGAAGGAGCAGCGTGTCGCCCTTGGCCTGCCGCTGCTGCCCACCACCACCATCGGCTCCTTCCCGCAGACCAAGGAGATTCGCGCCGAACGCGCCAAGCTGCGTAAGGGCGAGATCACCAAGGCCGAATACGACGAGTTCATGAAGGCCCAGATCGACGCCTGCATCAGGCACCAGGAGCAGATCGGCCTCGATGTGCTGGTTCACGGCGAGTTCGAGCGCAACGACATGGTCGAGTACTTCGGCCAGAACCTCAACGGCTTCCTGTTCACCAAGAACGCCTGGGTGCAGTCCTACGGCACGCGCTGCGTCAAGCCTCCGATCGTGTGGGGCGACGTCTCCCGCGCCAACCCGATCACGGTGGAATGGTCCGCCTACGCGCAGTCCCGCACCAACCATGTGATGAAGGGCATGCTCACCGGCCCGGTGACCATCCTCAACTGGTCCTGGCCGCGCGAGGACATCACGCACGAGCAGCAGACCCAGCAGCTGGCTCTCGCCATCCGCGACGAGGTGCTCGACCTGGAGGCCGCCGGCATCAAGGTCATCCAGATCGACGAGGCCGCGCTGCGCGAGAAGCTGCCGCTGCGCAAGACCGACTGGCACGCCAAGTACCTTGACTGGGCCATCCCGGCGTTCCGTCTCGTGCACTCCGCAGTCAAGCCGACCACGCAGATCCACACGCACATGTGCTACTCGGAGTTCAACGACATCATCCGCGACATCGACGCGATGGACGCCGACGTAATCTCCTTCGAGGCGTCCCGTGGCGATCTGGTCGTGCTTGACGCGATCCATGACGCGCACTTCGAGACCGAGGCTGGCCCGGGCGTCTACGACATCCACTCGCCGCGCATCCCCGGCGAGCAGGAGATTGAGGACCGCATCTACGAGATTCTCAAGAAGATGGACATCGAGAAGGTGTGGATCAACCCCGACTGCGGTCTGAAGACCCGTGGCAACGCCGAGACCTGGCCGAGCCTTGAGCACATGGTCGCCGCCGCCAAGGCGGTTCGCGCCAAGATCACGAAGTAGGACCCTATAGGCCCCTGCTGGCGGGGGCTGTCGCCGTAGGCGACTGGGGGTGGTGGAGCATGACCCGACCACCCCCAGTCCGGCATCGGCCGGACAGCCCCGCCGGCGGGGGCAACTTCATACTTGTAGTAAGGAACCTGATATGCACACACCCATGTTTTCGCTGGAGGTGTTCCCTCCCAAGCGGGACGCCCCCGTCGGGACCATCTACGACACGCTTGACGGGCTCGAAGGCCTGAACCCCGACTTCATCTCGGTCACCTACGGGCACGGCACGCATTCGGACCGCACCGCCACCGCGCGCATCGCCAACACGATCCACGGGGAATACGGCATCCCAGCCGTGGCGCATCTGACCGCCCTGTACTCGGACGAGGCGAAGATCGACGAGGCGCTCGACATGTTCGAGGCGGCAGGCGTCTCCGCTGTGCTCGCCCTGCGCGGCGACTACATCGACGGCGAGGAGCCGGTCGGCCGCTTCAACCACGCCAGCGACCTCGCGGCCTACATCCACGACCGCAAGCCCGACCTCAAGGTGTTCGGCGCCTGCTATCCTGAAGGCCACTATTCGGCCGCCTCGCTCGACGAGGACATCGGGAACCTGAAAATCAAGGTGGACGCCGGCGTCACGCATCTGATCTCCCAGCTGTTCTACGACAACGACGACTTCTACCGTTTCCTCGACAAGGCTCATGCGGCCGGCATCGACGTGCCGATCGAGGCGGGCATCATGCCCGTGCGCGGCGGCAAGTCGGTGCGGCGCATGGCGAAGGTCAATGCCTCGCGCATACCGGCTAAGCTCGAAGCGCTGCTCGACCGCTGGGGAGACGACATCCAGAACCTGCGCGCGGCCGGCATCATCTACGCCTCCGACCAGATCGCGGACCTCGTGGCCCACGGCGTCGACGGCGTGCACCTGTATTCGATGAATCATCCCGCCACCACACGCCGCATATGGCACAACGTGGAGCCGCTGTTCACCGTGGAATGATACTCCCGGCAGACAGCCGATTACGGCAAAATGGTTGGGGCCAGACAGTCATGCGGCTGTCTGGCCCCAACCATATGAGAATGCGCGGCCGGCAACAGCACGCCGCGTATCTGCCGTCAGCGACGGCGACGCTTGCTACGCCTGAAGTCGGGTTTGGGCGCGAACCACGCGATCCGCGTGGTCACGGCCCGGCGAATCACCGGAACGTTGGCGATAACGATGCCCAGAGCCACGGCGATGAGCGTCGTCCACATGGCGACGTTCATGGAGGCCAGGGCAAGCACGACGACGACCGCGACGATGGCGAAGCCGAGCACCTTCTGCGCGGTCGCCTGCGCAGGCGTCATCCTCTGCGGCTGCAGCGGCATGGCACCGGAAACAAAGCCCATCAGCAAGCCGACGATGGCGAAGACGATGGTTACGATCAGTTCTGCGGATGACAGTTGCATACCGCCATTATGTCCATCCGGCCACGACACGGCCGTGTCATCGCGGCCGAGGAGGCACGGTTTCTTGTAAAATTGTAGGTTATGACTGTTCCGGGAACCTTTGACCCCAGCGCACGCGAACTCATCCACGCAGGCCTGCAGAATCTCGACGAAGCCCGTTCACTGTTCCGCCAGCTCTCCGCCAGCGGATTCGATGCGGCACGCTGCGGCCTGCTGCTTGACGCGCTTCAGCATGTCTGTGATCCCGATGTCGCGCTGCGCAACCTCGTCGACATCGTCAACGCGCAGGTGAGCCAAGGCCGCGCGCTTGACGACATCGTGCCCGACGACACGGCGTTCCGACAGCTGGTCGCCGTGCTCGGCGTCTCCGACGCGATGGGCAAGCTGATGCGGTTCCGCCCCGACCTGGTTCAGGCCGCGGCGACCGACCACTGCAACAGTCACCTCTACAACCATGACCAGCGCCGGGCGCACGTGCTCGAATCCGTCGGAGCCGACCCGAACGACCGCATGTCCCCGACAGCCACGATGGACCTTGCCGACGCCGCCACCGCCCTGCGCAGGACGTACCGCAACCAGTTGGCCGCCATCATCGCGCAGGACACCATGAGCGACGACCCCATCGCCCTGCAGCCGCGCATCAGCAGTGAGCTGTCCGACCTCGCCGATGCGGCCCTTGAAGGCGCCCTCGCCATAGCCCGGCATGAGATCACCGGCAGCGAGCACTGCCGTTTCGCCATCATCGGCATGGGCAAGCTCGGCGCACGCGAACTCAACTACGTGTCCGACGTCGACCTGATCTACGTGGTGAAGGCCGCCGACGCGGACCCCAGCCAGCAGCAGCTGTACCGCATCGGCACGAAGATGGGCACGATGTTGCAGCGCGTGTGCCAGTCGGTGATTATGGGAGTCGCCGAACCGGCACTGTGGCAGATTGACGGGGGACTGCGGCCGGAAGGCAAGGACGGCTCCCTCGTGCGCACACTGGAATCACATCAGGCATACTACGAGAAATGGGCGCAGAACTGGGAGTTCCAGGCGCTCCTTAAGGCGCGTCCGGTCGCGGGGGACCCGCAGATCGGCGACGCATACATGAGCATGACCCGGCCTATGGTGTGGAGCGCGTCGAAGCGCAAGAACTTCGTCTACGACTGTCAGCAGATGCGCAAGCGCGTCGAGGACCTCATCGCGCCCGCGCTCAAGGACCGCGAGATCAAACTCGGCCGCGGCGGCCTGCGCGACGTAGAATTCACCGTGCAGATGCTGCAGCTCGTGCACGGCCGCACCGATGAGACGCTGCGCACCAGCGCCACGCTGGAATCGCTGCGCAGGCTGTCCGAGGGCGGCTACGTGTCGCGCAAGCAGGCCGCGAAGCTTGCCCGGGATTACAGCTTCGAACGGGTGATGGAGCATCGTCAGCAGATGTGGGCGCTCAAACGCACGCACCTGTTCCCCGACCTCGGCGACGGCAGCGTCGGCGGACTTGAGAAGAAGCGCGACGTCAATGTCGAAAAGCTCAGCCAGAACCCCGAGCTGCGCAGGCTCGCCCGCGCGTTTGGCCTGCACGCCGAGGAGCTGGTCGCGAAATACGACGAGACGCGGCGCGAGGTGCGCCGGCTGCACATGGACATCTACTACCGCCCGATGCTGCCGATCGCGGCGTTGAACGGCGAGGATTTCTCGCTCGCCCCGCAGGTGGCCTACGAACGGTTCGCGTCCATCGGATTCGCCGACCCGGAGGCCGCCATGCGGCATGTGGCCGTGCTCACCGCAGGCGTGTCCCGAGCCTCCAAGATCAACCGCATACTGCTGCCGGCCGTGCTGCAATGGCTGGGGCAGGGGCAGAACCCCGACATGGGGTTGCTGAACTGGCGCAAGCTTGAGGAGCGTTTCGGCACGGACAGCGAGTACCTGGGCTTCCTGCGCGATTCCAATTCGGCCGCGCAACGACTGTGCCACGTCCTGTCGAACTCCCGTTTCCTCGGCGACGCGCTGAACAAGTCCGTGGAGTCGGTCACCTGGCTTGGCGACGATGACGCGCTGGTCGCACGCTCGCGCGAGAGCCTGGACGTGCAATGCCGGTCCTCTCTGAGCCGCAACGCCGATGGCATCAACGATTTCGCGACGTCGATGCGAGCCATGAGGCGCCACGAGATCGAGCGCATCGGTCTGGCCCGGCTCAGCGGCGTGATGGACGAGACGGCGTGCCTGACCGGCATGACCGACGTGTACGACGCCATCATCGATGCGGCCCTGACATGGGCGATGGGGCTCGGCGAGCCGCCTGCCGCGATCGCGGCGATTGGCATGGGACGCTACGGCGGCCAGGAGGTCAATTTCAGCTCCGACGCCGACATGATCCTGCTGTATAGGCCCGCGGACGGCACCGACGAGCAGGTCGCCAACCAGTTCGCCCGCAAGGTGGTCGACGCGCTGCGACAGGTGCTGCAGGGGCCGACCACGCTTGAGCCGAACATCGAGATCGACCTGGATCTTCGCCCCGAAGGCAAGAACGGCCCGCTGATTCGCTCGTACGCCTCCTGCCGGGAGTACTACTCGTCATGGGCGAACACGTGGGAACATCAGGCGCTGCTGCGCGCCCGGTTCGTCGCCGGGGACCGGGCGCTCGGCGAGGATTTCCTCCACGACATCGCGGACCCGCTGCGATACCCGATAAGCCCGCTCACCGACGCCCAGCTCGGCGAGATCCGCAAGCTCAAGGCGCGCATGGAAGCCGAACGCCTGCCGCGCGTCGTGAGGCGCGACAGGCATCTCAAACTCGGCAAGGGCGGCCTGTCGGACGTCGAATGGACCGTGCAGCTCCTGCAACTGCAGCATGCCGGCAACAACGCCTCGCTGCGGCTGAATTCGACACTCGCGACGCTGGACGAGCTGGAACGCCGCAGGTTCATCGACCGCGGGGACGCGGCGGTGCTGCGCAAGGCGTGGCGCATGTGCACGGCGGCCCGCAACGGCAACTACCTGTGGAACGGACGCGTCTCGCAGGCCGACATCCTGCCCGACGACATGTATTCGCTGGGCGGCATCGCCGTGTATCTGGGATACGATGCCCACCGCGGGCAGCATTTCGAAAACGACCTGATGGGAACGATGCGCAAGGCCCGCGACGTGGCAGAGCATCTGTTTTATGGACGCTGATATGAGACGGTCGTGTGTGTCGCCTGTGAAAAATCAGAAATCTGCATTATAGTCGGATAGGTCACTTCAGTGGCCACCTTATCCGCTTCACGCATGAAAGGTGAGCTGTGTCAGTCACAGAGGAGCCGGCGGAGACGCCGTTGGTCGGTCAAAGCGTCATCACGCTGGATACGCTTTCCATTTCCCAGATTCGAGATTTGCTGCACAAGGCGGCATACATCGATGCGAACCGCAAACGCGTGGCGCATACCTGCGACGGCAGGGTGTTGGCCACGCTTTTTTATGAGCCCAGCACGCGCACGCGCCTGAGCTTCGAGACCGCCATGCTGCGGCTCGGCGGCCAGGTCATCGGGTTCGCCGGCGCGCAGCTCGCCTCGGTGTCCAAGGGCGAGTCCATCGCCGACACGCTCAAGACCGTGTCCAACTACGTGGACGTGGTCGCCATCCCGAAGGAGGGAGCGGCGCTGGTCGCCTCGCGCGCCGCGTCCGTGCCCGTGATCAACGCGGGCGACGGCGGCCACATGCACCCCACGCAGACGCTCGCCGACTTGGCGACGCTGCAATCGCGCTTCGGTCGTGTCACCGACCTGACCATCGGCCTGTGCGGCGATCTGACGTTCGGCCGCACCGTGCATTCGCTGATCGAGACGCTGTGCCGCTTCGGCAACGTGCGTTTCGTGCTGATCAGCCCCGACGAGCTCAAGACCCCGCGCTATGTGATCGACCGCATCAAGGCGACGCCGTCCTGCTCCTACGTGGAGGTCAAGGACCTCGTCTCCGTGATCGGCGACCTCGACGTGCTGTACATGACCCGCGTGCAGCAGGAGCGCTTCTTCAACGAGGATGACTACCTGCGTCTGCGCGACACGTACATCCTCGACGAGGACAAGCTCTCCAAGGCCAAGCCGAGCATGGCCGTGCTGCACCCGCTGCCGCGCATCAACGAGATCGCCGTCGAGGTCGACGCCGACCCGCGCGCCGCCTACTTCGAGCAGGTCAAGAACGGCATGCTCATGCGTATGGCATTGGAAAGCTCGGTGGTCGGAGACCAGCTGCCGGGATATGAGCCGCTCGACCCCAAGGAGGTTCAGGCCTGATGGAAGTCACCAGCATTCAAAACGGCATCATCATCGACCATGTGCCCGCCGGCACCGCGCTCAAGGTGCTGGAGTACCTGAAGATCGATCCGTCCAAGACGCGGCTGGCGCTCATCATGAACGCCGACAGCCACCTGTACGGCACGAAGGACATCATCAAGATCGAGGATGAGGAAAACGTCGATCTCGACGTGCTCGGCCTGGTCGCCCGTCAGGCCACCGTCGGCATCGTGCGCGGCGGCAAGATCGTCCGCAAGCTCAAGCCCACGCTGCCGGAACACGTGGTGAACATCATCACCTGCGTGAATCCCCGTTGCGTGACCACCACCGAGCGTGGTATCGACCAGATGTTCCATCTCGTGCATTCGCAGCGTCAGGAGTACCGCTGCGACTACTGCGACGAGGAAGCCAAGTTCTGACCTCACGCCCGTCGTTTCGCGGTTTCGGACGTCAAGCTCTGGCGACCGAAACCGCGATCCAGCGGGTGCAACCGTCTTCATCAGAGCCAACCCCACAAGGAGATGCATATGCTGATCTTACGCAACATTCGCGTCTGGGACACCGGCGAGATCATCGACATGGTGATTCCCTCGGCCGACGCACGCAATCAGCCGGAGGACGGCGGCGTCATCGAAGGTGACTTCGACGCCACCGGGCTGACGGTCGCCCCCGGCTTCGCCGATCCGCACGTGCATTTCCGCGATCCCGGCCAGACCTATAAGGAATCCATGGTGTCCGGCTGCAGGGCGGCTGCGTCGGGCGGCTACACGAACGTACTCATCATGCCGAACACTGTCCCCGCCATGGACGGGCGTGCGGTGAAGGCCGGCGCATCCGGTGCCGCGGAGGTGCTGGACGCAGGCTGCAGCGACGTCATCGACTACCTGCAGCATTACGAGCGGGTGCACGACGTGTCGCTGCCGGTGCGCTACGACCTGTGCGTATGCGCCTCCAAGGACCGCGCCGGCGTCGAGGCGAGCGACCCGGCCGACTGGCTGCGCCATCTCGACGGCCATGACATGGATGGCAAGGACGCGTGGCAACTGGCCCACCCGGTCACCGCCATCAGCGACGACGGGGCCGCGGTGACGCCCGGCCTCCTCGACCAGGTGCTCGCCAACGTCAAGAAGAGCGGCCTGTATCTCATCGAGCATTGCGAGCATCACGACACCGGTGCGGTCAACGACGGCCCGGTTTCCCGCAAGCTCGGCGTGCCGGGAATCCCGGAGGACACCGAACTGAAGATCGTCGCGCGCGACATCGAGAAGGCGCGCGAGACCGGCGTGCACATCCACTTCCAGCATGTCAGTACGGCCATCTCCTTCGACGCGATCCGCAAGGCCAAGGCGGAAGGGCTGCCAATCACCTGTGAGACCGCGCCGCACTATCTGGCGCTGTGCGACGAGGACCTGCTCGAATCCGGCCCGCTGGCGAAGATGAACCCGCCTCTGCGATCGGCCGCGGATCGTCAGGCAACGATTGCCGCGATCGCGGATGGCACGGTCGACCTGCTGGCCACCGATCATGCGCCCCACACGCTGGAGGAGAAGGAACGCGGCTTCCTGGAGGCGCCCAACGGCATCATCGGGCTGGAATGCGCGTACGGCGTGTGCCACAAGGTGCTGGTCGACGGGGGTTACATCTCCGACCAGCGGCTCATCGAGCTGATGAGCGTCGCGCCCTCGCGCCTGATGGGCCACCGGCCGACCGACGTCGCCGCGCTGCTCAACGTCACCGCCCCCTGCGCGTCCAAGCGCACTCTGGACCTGTCCGCCGTGGAGCACCCGGAGAACGTCGACCTCGCCATCCTCAACACGTCCGAGGCATGGACCGTCGACCCCGAGAAGTTCCTGTCCAAGGCCCGCAACACGCCCTTCGGCGGATGGCATGTCACCGGGCGTCCGCTGGCGACCGTCATCGGCTCCACGCTGGTATTCAGCCGCATTCACTGACGGCAGATTCGAACCGGCCCGCAAACCCGCCGTCAGCGGCGGGGCAGACACATGAAAGGAAGTACCACGCATGGATCGTTTGATCGAAGCCATTGAGGAGGCACAGAACCCCAGCGTCGTCGGACTCGATCCGACGCCTGCGCTGGTCCCGCCGCAGGTCGTGGATTCGTTCACCGACGAGGTGCGGGAATCCATCGAGGATGAGTCCGAATTGCCCGCGGCACGTCTGGCCGTAGCGTATTTCGAATTCAACCGGGCGATCATCGATGCGGTCGCCGACATCGTGCCCGCGGTCAAGCCGCAGATCGCCATGTATGAGGCGATCGGCCCGGCCGGGGTCGACACATACACGATGACCTGCGAATACGCCCAGCAGCAGGGCCTGTACGTGCTCGGCGACATCAAGCGCGGCGACATCGGATCCACGGCCGCCGCATACGCCGGTGGATCCCCAGATTACCTTTACCCTATGGGTGCGCAACCAGCGGCCCGAGATTCTGGACGCCATCCACATCGGCGACGGCCTGTATGACCCCTGGCACGAAGATGCCGTCACCGTCAACCCTTATCTCGGCACGGATGGCATCACGCCGTTCGTCGAGGCAGCCACGGCGCACGACAAGGACATCTTCGTTCTTGTACGGACGTCCAACCCTTCCAGCTCCGAATTGCAGGAGCTGGAGCTTGCCGGCGGCGAGAAGCTGTACGAACGTACAGCGGACCTGGTGGAGGGCTGGGGCGCCGACACCATCGGACGCCACGGGTATTCGCACGTCGGCGCGGTCGTCGGCGCGACCCATCCGCAGGAGGGCAAAGCGCTTAGGGACCGGATGCCCCACACTTTCTTCCTCGTGCCGGGGTACGGCGCGCAGGGAGGCCAGGCGGGCGACGTCGCCGGGATGTTCGACGCCGACGGCTCCGGTGCCATCGTGAACTCCTCACGCGGCATCATCGGCGCATGGCGCAAGAGCGAGGAATACCGCGAGGACATGAGCGCCGACGACGCGCTCGACCTGGTGGCGCGCTGCGCCCGCAAGGCCGCGCAGGACATGCGCGACGACCTGCGCGTCAACGTGTACCGCTGAGGCGGTGAGCCGCATGCGGTGATTCGGCTTCGGGAGACGCCGCCGAATCACCGCATTTCGTTGCGCCACGAGCGCGTCACGGCATCGTCATGCCGTAATCTTGAACTGATGGTCACATGGATGGAGGAGTGTATGCCAGCAGCCACCTTCACGCCGGTCGATGATGTCGTAAGCCAAGCGACTTCCGCCGGTTTCTTCCCCGGACGACATGCCGTCGACGTCACCGATGTGCGCAGGCTGTCGGACGGCGTATTCCGCCTGACGTTCCGCGACGGATACATCGCCGCCCACGCCAAGGCGGCGCAGTTCGTCAACCTGTTCAGCCATGACAGCATGATGCTGATGCCGCGTCCGTTCGGGGTGAGTGAGGTGCGCGACGATCTGGTCAGCGTCATCTTCGCCGTCGTCGGCAAGGGGACGCAGGAGTTCTCGCGTCTTCATGCCGGGGACCGGATCGACGTGCTCGGCCCGCTCGGCCGCCCGTTCAACACGAAACGCGACGCACACTATCTGCTGGTCGGCGGAGGCCTGGGCGTGCCGCCGCTGATCTATGCCGCGCAACGGTTGCAGGCGTCGGAAAAGTCACACTCGACCGCGGTGTTCGGCTACAGGAACGTGCATTTCGCCGATGAGATCGTGAGCTCTTACGCACACCGCACGCTGAGCATCGACGAGTCGGAAGGCAACGTCATCACGTTGCTTGACCGCATGGAATCACAAGGGGAACTGGCGGCCGGCGGCCTGGAGCCGGTCGTGCTGTCGTGCGGCCCGCTGCCGATGATGAAGGCGGTGGCCCTGTGGACGACCGCGCGGGGCATCGAATGCCAGCTCAGCATGGAGCAGCGCATGGGATGCGGATACGGCACATGCGTGACCTGCGTGGTCGATACGGTCGCCGGGCGCAGCAAGGTGTGCTCTGACGGACCGGTGTTCACCGCCCAGCAGCTCGGATGGGAGGCGTGACCATGGATGCCGTCACCGACACGAACGTATATGAGCCGCACCAGTGGAAGCATTCGACCATCGTCGCCGGCGTCGAATGGAAGAACCCCGTCGGCACCGCGTCCGGGACGTTCCAGCTCGCGGCATGCCGTTGGTTCTATGACGTGAGCCAGATGGGCGCCATCTGCACCAAGGGCGTGTCCCCAGAGCCATGGCAGGGCAATCCCGGCCCGCGCACGGCGGAGACCCCCGCCGGCATGGTGAACTCCGTGGGGTTGCAGAATCCCGGCGTGGATCATTATCTGGTGGACGAGCTGCCCAAGCTCAAGGACCTCGGAGCCACGGTCATCACCAATGTCGCCGGGCATAGCGACGACGAGTACGCCGAAGTCGTGGCGAAACTGGCCGACTCGCGCGCCGACATGCTGGAGATCAACGTCAGCTGCCCCAACGTCAATCACGGCGGCATGAGCGTCGGAACCGACCCGGAGGCGCTGCACCGCCTGATCGACCGCCTGCGCAAGATCACCTCAAAGCCGATGATCGTGAAACTGTCGCCCAACGTCACCGACATCACGGCGATCGCACGGGCCGCGGTGGATGCCGGCGCCGACGCGCTGAGCCTCATCAACACGCTGGTCGGCATGCGCATCGACATCCGCACCGGCGAACCGATCCTCTCGAACCGCACGGGCGGCGTGTCCGGCCCGGCGATCTTCCCGATCGCGCTGAGCTACGTGTGGCGCGTGCGTCAGGCGCTGCCCGACATTCCGATCATCGGCATCGGCGGCATCGACTCGGGGGAGAAGGCACTGGAATACCTGTATGCGGGCGCGAACGCCGTCGAGGTCGGCGCGGCTGCCCTGTACGATCCGACGGCACCACTGCGCGTGGCCCGCGAGCTCGACGACCTGTTGGATTCAAGGCCCGAACTTGCGGCGAAGCTCGCAGCGGGGGAGACTTGGAGATAACCATCAATTGAGGAGGGTATTGTGACCATCGCGACTCTTGACCATCGCTTCACCGAATTCCTGCTGGAATCGAACGCGCTGAAGTTCGGCGACTTCACCCTGAAATCAGGGCGTCAATCGCCGTATTTCATCAACGCCGGCGCGTTCAATGACGGTCGCAAGATCGCCACGCTGGGTGCGTTCTACGCCGAGAAGATCGCCGAGGAGATCAAGGCCGGGCGTCTTCCGCACGACATCGACACGGTGTTCGGCCCGGCTTATAAGGGCATTCCGCTGGCCGTGTCCACCGCGATCGCGCTGACCGCCGGCCACAACATGACCGTCGGATACACCTTCGACCGCAAGGAGAAGAAGGACCACGGCGACGGCGGCTGGATGGTTGGCACCCCGCTGACCGACGGCATGAAGGTGCTGCTCGTGGACGACGTGATGACCGCCGGCACCGCCGTGCGCGAAGTCATCCCCAAACTCAAGGCCGAGGCGAACGTCGAGGTCGTGGGTCTCGTGCTCTCCGTGGACCGCATGGAGAAGACCAAGGACTCCGACATGTCCGCCGTGAAGGCCGTGGAAGCCGAATTCGGCTTCCCGGTGCTCTCCATCGCCAACGTGCGCGAGATCTTCGACGCCGCCGCCAAGATGAAGAACCCCGACGGCACCCCGCTGCTCAGCCACGACATCCAGCAGCGCGCCGCCGCCTACCTTGAGGAATACGGCGCCTGATCGTCTTCAATCTAAAAACCAAAAGCGGGCTTGCGAGCCCGCTTTTTTTATTACGTTCCATGAACAGCAGCACCATATTAAGGCAAAAGCTTTGGCAAGGAGCGTGCTATGAACTGGTTAGTTGATATAGGGCTGTTTGCGCTCGTGGGGGATATGCAGTTACTTCGGCATCGAGCATCATCTGGACAGCAAAGCGAACAAGTTGTCGCAAGGTAATGAAGAAGACCGCCGAGATGCTGATGCCCAAGTAGAAGCAGCATGAAAATGGCGGAATGACGTTGGGGTGACGCCGCTCATACTCGGGATATGACGGATGAACAGCCTCTTGAAACGGAGATAAATGTCTCCAGAAGGCCAAATCAGCTCCCTTGAAAGCGAGATAGGGTTCTAAACTCTGGGACCGACTCGCCTGTGATGAAAACCCGCTCGGCGTAGAATTACCGTAGGTTCGTTGCATTCGAACAAGGAAGGCCGCTATGGGGAACATCACCGACGATATTCGGCAACATTTCGACACTTTCGCCGAACTGCCGTTCACCGAGGCGGATAGCCTCGCTTTGTCCCAGTTGGCCTATGCTCGCATGCCGGATAACGTGCCGCGCTATCACGAGAATGCAGAGACCGCCGACGGCATGATCGCCACGGTTCCGATTCACGATTTGCTGCGTGCCGAATGCTATGACGACATGTTCGGCAAGGTGTGGTCGCCTTCGATGAATGTCGATCTGTTACGTGCGATGAGCGAGAGCCCACGTTGGAGGAACCTACGCGTGGGCGCATACGTGGACGAATTCGATGCTGCAACCACCAAGCAGTTCTCGGCCTGCGTGTTCGAACTGGGTAACGGCACGCTCTATGTGGCTTTTCGCGGTACCGACAGCTCAATCGTCGGGTGGAAAGAGGACTTCATGATGGCGTTCCGCCGCCCGGTCGCCTCGCAGGAGGCCGCCGCGCGTTATCTGACCGAGCTGGCTGGCCATTGGGCCGGGCCGATTATGGTCGGCGGCCATTCCAAAGGCGGCAATCTGGCGGTGTATGCGGCCGCAAACG
>ERZ825670.3154-NODE-3154-length-14377-cov-3.306033_pt1 | contig 14377 bp, 6 predicted proteins | sample MGYA00519929_ERZ825670 | MGnify/ENA primary metagenome ERZ825670 (study PRJEB31778, sample SAMEA3449207) | human gut metagenome | biome: human gut; feature: human-associated habitat; material: faeces | place: United Kingdom | collected 2010/2012 ...
GTTACTTGCCAGTGTCGGCCAGTAGTTCATCTGTAAGTTTACATTCATATGGTAATCCGAATGCCATGGAGAGTTGTTCGCTCCGACCCACAGTCCCTGAAGGTTGGAAGGAAGTGTCTCTCTGACATAACCATTTCCATCTGTCCTTGTCTCTCTGGAAGACTCGATGGTCATAAATCTTCCATACTGGAACAGCATGACTTCCAGCTGACGTCTTTCAGCTTCTGATGCAGTTCCTGCCTTATATGCAGAAAGAAGTGCATCTGTTGTCTTTGTTGAAACGGTCTGTCCCAGATCCAGGTCGACACGGTTGAAGATATTCTGATAATCACTTACATGATTTGCTTTCAGTTCTTCATAGGTCTTAACCTCTGCCTGATCCACATACCATTTTACACGGTTTGTCAGCTCATCTGCCGTCTCACCTGTTCTGTAGCTCGGATATTCATCCTTATAATCTGTTCCCATGGAAGTGATGATCGTAACCTCACTTGCACCGGAAACACTTACCTTTCCATCCCTATCTGTCACTGTACCGCCATTGTCGGTAATAACCTGGGTCTGGGATGAAAATTTCATCTGGTTGTCTGTGAGCTGTCCGTTGACGGAGATCCGTCCACCTGACACGGTTGTATTCCATGTTCTCTTATAGCCGTTCTCTCCGATGGAATTGGCAGCTCCTCCGCTTGTATTATCCGGTTCTACACTCACATCCAGGCTGATCTTTTCAGATCCGTCTGCTGTGATATGAGTCACGATGACATTATCCGGATAACTTGTGAAGTTCTCTCTTGAATAATGCGTACTTCCCTTGTCATAGTTTACACCTGCGATGGCCGTATTCAGATCCAGGTCGCGGCTGTAATTGCTTACATCACTGTTGGATGATACATTTTTGAAATCGATATACATATTTCCCCAGCTCAGGTAATATCCATATCCGTTTGTTCCTGCATCATCACTTAAACCAACAAGGTTGCTGTTGGCAAGACTGATCGCGGAGCTGTCCTGTCCGTTTGCGAAATAATTGTGGATCTGAGTCATGGTAGATCCGTTATTCCCCTTATTCTCCAGGTTACCTCCATTGTAGTTCGGTCTGCTGGTGCTTGGTCCTCCTGACCAAAGCGATTTGTCGTTGAGCTGGATACGTTCTCTGGTGATTCCGCCGAATACCGTTCCACCAATCCCGCCATTACCGATCGGAAGCGACTTTTCCTGCCAGCCTTCGTAATACTTGGTAATGTCTGCCGGACTTGTATACCACAGCTTCAGATCATTGTCACCAGTCTGCTGCGTTGCAGCGACCGGTTCCGCATTGACCTGCGTTGCCATATACGGCAGAGACGTCACAGCCATTGCTGCTGCACAGGCACTTGCAAGTACCCGCCATTTCATTTTTCTTCTCATAATACCCCTTTCTGATACGTTCTTGATGTATCTTAATTTATTGTCATGAAATTCCTCTGCCTTCGATTCCTATGGGCAGACTCCTCCCAATGTCCAATTATCTACATTATAAAACTTTTCTTTTGAATGTGCTTGTTTAATTTACTCTTTATAATCGCTTATTTTGTCAAATTCAGAACCTCTGAATTTACATTTTATTTATATTTTTTAAAAAAATATTCACATTTTTTGTATTTTTCGGTACATTTTTTCTTTATTTCTGTTATAATACAGATTAACGCTTATTAATTGTGCTTATCTATGGAGGCTTTTTTTACACATGAAGAAAAAAACTACTGTTCAGTCAGTAAATGAACATTCCACTCCTCCTTCTGAGGAAACTAAGATTCAGAAACACGAAGTACCTGGATTGATGACATTGTCCGATTCCATCCTGTCCGGTGCTGTTGTTGAATATCGTAAAGCCGGTTATAGTTTTGCCCGGCACTTACATACAAATATTGAGATTTATCGGATTCTTTCCGGTGAATGTTATATGGATATTCAGTCGGAAACGATCCACTGTACAGCGGGCGAATTTATCATGTTACTCCCCGATGTAGTTCATTCTTTTTATCTGAATGACACATCTGACTGTGAATTTCAGCATATTCACTTTAACCCTGAGATGTTTTCCACGATTGTTCTTGAAGATGAGGGAGTTTTTCCTATCACCCTGATGCATGCGATCCTCTTTTCTGCCCAGTTCTATTACCGGATGGAATCTGATCCAGTCATCGACGAACATCTTCAGAAGCTCATTACTCTCTATGCTTCATCCAACAGTCTGTTCTCTGCTGCAAATATTAACGTTGCACTGATGAACCTGATGTTGTATATCCTTGACCATACAGAGACAGAGCATGGATTTTCCGAACCACAGCTTCAGAACAGCTATGTTGCTTATACACTGAATTACATTCGGGAAAATTTTACCCAGAAGATCCGTCAGGAGGATATCGCCTTGCAGCTGCATATCTCTGTCCGCTATCTGAGTAAGATCTTCAAAAATTATATGGGGGTAACCCTTTCTAATTACATTAACATTTACCGGATCAACCGTTCCATCGAGTTAATGCAGAATACAAGTCTAACGCTGACAGAAATCGCTCTGCAGGTCGGATTCAAAGATTCCCAGCATTATTCTAAGGTCTTTATGAATGTAATCAATGCAACACCATCCCATTACAGAAAAGCGATTTTGAAATAAAAACCACAAAAAAATTCCTTCCAGGAAACCCCCGGAAGGAATTTTTTATTCTTTTATTGCATTGAAAATTCGGAACTCACTTCAGATTAGTTTGTTCTTCTTCTCTTTGCCATTACTACAACAAGTCCTGCTGCCAGGCAAAGCATTGCCATTCCTGCTACATTTGATGTATCACCAGTCTTGGCTGCTTTCGCTACATTTGATGTACCATTTGCAGTACCGTTATTGGATGATCCATTGTTGAAAGAACCATTATTATTTGATCCGTTATTCGCATTGCCGTTGTTATTTCCGCCATTATTATCGGATCCGTTATTATCGTCTTTCTTGTCATCATCCTTATTGCTGTCGTCCTTCTTATCATCATCTTTTGCTTTCAGGGCTGCTCTTGCTTCTTTTACAGCCTGTACTGCTGCATCAATCTCATCCTGAGTTGCATCTGAATTCTGAAGAACTTCATTTGCCGCATCGATTGCTGACTGAAGAGCTGCAAGTGATGCTTCTGTATACTTGTCTGTTGCTCCGACAACTTCTGTTGCATCTGCAACCGCCTTTTCAAGCTCCTCTTTTACAACCGGTGCTTTCTTCTCTTCGAGTGCTGCCTTTGCTGCATTTACAGCTTCAACCTGTGCATCTACCTCTGCCTGGGTTGCGTTGTCATCAGCCAGAACTCTATTGGCTGCATCAATTGCTGTCTGAAGAGCTGCGATGGATTCTTCTGTATACTTATCTGTCAGGGCTGCTTCACCCTCTGCTGCTTTCACTGCAAGTCTCAGTGCAGATTTGTCTGCCTTCTCTTTCAGTGCTGCAATCTTAGCTTCTACATTTGCTTTTGCATTGTCAACTTCTGTCTGAGTTGCATCTGCTTTGTTGTAAACTGTCTGAGCTTCATCTACAGCATTCTGAAGTGCTTCCAGAGAAGCCGGTGTATAAGCGTCTGTCTGTGCGAGCTTCTCATTTGCTGTATTGATTGCTGCAAGCAGATTTTCCTTTGCAACTGTCATTGCATCTTTTGCAAATGTTACTGCAATCGTATGGTTTGCTGTTACGTCTGAGAATGTATATTCTGTTACAACGTCAACTGCAGTTCCATCTACTGTAAGGCTGTCTACATGATATCCGTCATTCGGTGTGATCGTGAATGCTTTGGATGTTCCTTTGTAAACATTTGTTGCTCCTGTCGGTGCGATCTTTCCACCATTACCTGCTGTTGCTGTAATTGTGAACTGAGTCTGGATGTCAGCAATCTTTGCTGTGATCTCAGCTTTCTTCGCATCTACATCTGCCTGAGAGCTTGCTGTTGTCAACTGCTTTCCTGCATTTACAAGTTCCTGAAGCTCTACAAGTGCCGCTGCAGAATATTTATCTTTATCTGCTGCATTGAGGATTGCCTCTGCATTTGTGATCGCTGTCTGAAGTTCTGTAAGGTCAGCTTCGTCTGCTGTCTTTGTAAGTACAATAGCAAGTTTGTCGAGCTGTGGACCTTTACTTGTATCCGGTGCTGTAAGAACAAGTGTTCCTGCTCCGGCTTCTGTTACTTCGATCGTAAGAGTAAATGTCTTTACTGTCAGTGAACTGTTCTCACTTGTTGACGGGCAGTCAACCTGAGTAGCTGTGATCTTTCCATTTTCTTCTGAGAATGCAAGTTTGTTTGCTGCTCCGGCACGGTAGGTACCCGTTACAGTGTATGTTCCCGGAACTGTTGCAACATATGCATATTTTGCATAATCTTTGTATGCCATACAGTTCAGGAATTTTCCATTGCTTGCCCAGTCGCCATCTGCAAGACTAAGCGGCCAGCTCGGATCAGAATCGGAATCATTGCTATTGGTTAATTCTGTCGCAAACTCCGCTTCCAGAGTTGCACTTGTTCCCGTCTTCCATGGGAACTGGAATCTGTCATCTGTTGTATATTTTGTACGTGCTACAAGAGCATTCTTTGCAGTTTCAAGTGCTGTATATGCATTTCTGATCGTTGCATCTGTTGCACTCTCATTTGCCAGTGCTTCCTGTGCTGCTTTCAGTGCTGCTGCAAATGTATCCCATCCGCCTGAATACAGATTTTCTTTCAGTTCTGCTGACTGATTAACCAGCGTCTGAAGTTTCTCACTGTTGATTGCATCTGCATCTTTGATCGTGATCCTTGCAGAACTGTTGAAACCGATAATTGCGTTTTCCGGTGTTTTCTCTGTCAGTTCGATTGAGAATACACGGTCACCAGTCGTATTTGTGTTACGTCTTGTTTCTGCTGCTTTCTGAACAGTTACTTCTGATTCTCCATCATTCAGTGTTACTGTTGGTGCAAGCTCTGTATTGAAGTCATCCTGGATTGCACTTCCTGGATTTGGCTGAATCTTTGCTGTGATCGTTCCCTTTGTTCCACCGACACGTTTTACTTTGACATCCAGTGTGGATTCTTCGTTCATTGTGTAAGCAGAATTTTCAAGTTCGATCATTCCTACGCCACCATTATTGATCACGTAAGCTGCTTCTACACCGATCGCTGCTCTTGTCTTTGCAACAACTCTCAGTGTATGATGACCGTCCGTCAGATCTGCAGATTCAAAAATCTTTGTTCCGGTGGATCTGCTTGTCGCATTCGTATTGATCGTTTCTACCAGCTGTCCATCAATATAGACATCAGCAGAACCATGTCCCGGGTCTTTTGTTCCCATCAGATATACTTTTGTTCCGTCAAATGTATAAGTAAATTCTGCATTTGCCTCATTGGACCATGTATTCTGACCATTGATATAGGAGCTTCCTGTCTGCGGATTCCATCCTGTGGAGCTGAATGTAAACTTGCTTGTATCTTTGACACTTGTTGTCTCCATTCCCTCCGGTGCAGTACCTGCTAACTGGAATCCTTCACTTGCCTTGTATACACCAACTTCACTTAACATCGGAACTTTACCGTCTGATGTTCCTACAGTAATTTTTACCTGAGTTGCTGATACAGGAGATGTTCTGACCAGTCTCTTTGCACCGATCGTAACACCACTCTTCAGTGTCTGCCAGTTCGCACTGTCGGATGTCTTGTACTCAACTTTGTAGCTGTTGATGTGCTGTCCTTTCTGGATTGCCTCTTCAATAGAAACTACATCAAATTTCTTTGCAGTATTCCATTTGATCGTCAGACTTCCGCTCTTTGTGCCGTCATCTGTTGTCCAGTATGTTGCATCATCACCGTCTACTACATTACCCGGTTTGAAATCAATATCATTTCCACGAACATTGGATGCTGTGATTGTTGTTCCTTCTGCTTTTACAAGATTTGTTCTGAAGGTCTCTTCCAGGTTATTTCCAAATTCGGTTACTCTGTCCAGGATTGCCTGGTCTACTGTACCCTGATTGTTCGGAGGTACATTCAGAAGCATAGTTCCATTATGTCCTACTGAATCAAAATACATTGTTGCAAGCTGAGAAATTGTCTTCGGAGTACACTTATTTGTTCCCCAGAACCATCCGGATGTAATACGTCCGTCACACTCCGGTACAGTCCATTTATTACCATTCTCATATCCCTTTGTATACGGTGTGCTTCCGTTACTGTCAATCGTATTTGCATCTACATTTACAGTTGATTTTGACCATGTATCTTCATAAGCTACACCGTCCTCATTTCCGATCCAACGGACTGTTGTGTATGCTCCGGCTCCGAACAGCATACAGTCTGCATCATAATGAGCCGCTTTTCCTTCGTATTTCTGAATGGTATTGAACCATCTTGTGAAGTCGTATTCCTGTGCATTCGCACCGCTTCCTTTTGCTCCGTCCATCCACACTTCTACGAAATGTCCGTTGTTACCGTACTTGTCATTGCTGAGGATCTCTGTCAGCTGATTATCATAGTAATCATTATAGTCCTTCGCATCATTTTCCTTTGTTGTTGGATTTCCATTGGCATCATAATATCCGTAAGATGGCTCATGGATATCCCATGGTGACAGATAAAGTCCCATATCCAGCTCGTACTTTGTGCAGGCTGCAGAGATTTCAGCAAGGACATCTCCCTGACCACTCTTATAATTTGTATTCTTTACACAATAATCTGTATAGGCACTGTTCCAGATGCAGAAACCATCATGGTGCTTTGCAGTTACAATGATCTTCTTGAATCCTGCATTTTTCAGAGTGCTGACCAGTGTATCTGCATCGAAGTCATTTGTCAGTGTAAAGATGTCTGCCGGTGATCTGTCACCGTAATTTTCTCCCCACTCTACCTCGTTGAAGGTATTTGGTCCGAAGTGACAGAATGCTGCGAGCTCATCTTTCTGATACTTGTACTGGTTGGCATCCGGTACAACTTTATCAGCAGCCGGTGCATCTGTATTATTGTCTGCACAGTCAGCGTCTGTCACTTCACCGGAAGCTGCAGATACCGTTACTGCTGTAGTCCCGATGGAACCAAATACAGTTGTCACTCCGAGAATAAGTCCCATAACCATTGAAAGGGTCTTTTTCTTCATTTCTTTCCTCCCATTATGTTATCAAAGCGGAGGAGATCAGCATTTTTCACAACTCCCCTCCCCCGCTTTTTTTCTGAGTTTCAGATTTGCAAAACCGAGAAACTTTTAGTTCTCTTTTTTACGCTTTACTACAACGCCTGCTGCCGCTGCGGATGCTGCCAGTGCAAATGCCCAAACTGCTACGTTTGTCGTATCGCCTGTCTTAGCTGCTTTCTTAGTATTGTCTACCTTTGTTGTAGTCTTATTGTCAGACTTGGATGTGTTAGAAGAATTGTTCTTGTTGTTATCAACCTTTGTATCATCCTTCTTATTGCTGTCGTCTTTCTTGTCATCATCTTTCTTGCCGTCATCTGTCTTCTTTTCTACAAGAGCATTGAGGGCTTTTGCGATGGCTTTATTTGCTTCGTCAACCTGAACCTGAGTTGCAGTTTCGTCATTCAGAACGGATGCGTACTGATCGTAAACTGCCTGCAGGGCTTTCAGTGATTCTGCTGTGTACTTGTCTGTTGCTGCAAGTGCTGCATCTGCCTTTGCTGTAGTTGCCTTGAGTTCTGTCTTATCAACTACTGTCGGATCAGGATTTACAGCATCTTTCTTTGTTGTAAATGTAGCTGCTGCCTTTGCGGATACATTGTTATTTGTATCAACAGCTTCTACCTCTACTGTGTACTCTGTTCCTTCTGTAAGACCTGTCAGTACATATTCTGTTGTTGCTACCAGTGTATCATTGACCTGAGTTCCGTTTACATATACATTGTATCCGGCAACTCCTTCATTATCTGTAGAAGCTGTCCATGTAACAGTTGCACCTGTCTTTGTAACATCAGATGCTTTTACGTCTGCAGGAACGCTCGGAGCTTCTGTATCGGCTGCCTTTGCTGTTGTAAATGTAGCTGCCTCTGATTTCTCAGATACATTTCCTGCTGCATCTACTGCTTCAATCTCTACGCTGTAATCTGTAGCTGGTGTAAGACCTGTCAGATCATACTCTGTAGCTGTTACCAGTTCTGTGTTTACCTTTTCTCCGTTTACATATACGTTGTATCCAGTTGTTGCAACGTTATCCAAAGCTGCTTCCCATGCAACATGAGCTGTTGTCTCTGTAACATCTGCTGTTCTTACTGCTGTCGGAGCATCCGGTGCTTCTGTATCAACTACTGCCTTGTCAACGTATGTGATGATCGGAGTAACATGAACAGACGGCTTGCTTGGATTGCTGTTGCAGCTTGCTGTTACGCGGATCACATCGCCCTTGTTCAGTTCAATCTCATCAAAATTTGCCCAGTCTGCTGCTTTCTGATTACTTGTTGAAAGTGTTACACTCTGTTTTACTGTATCATTTACAAGAAGGCTTAATGTAACTGTTCCGCCTGAGTTTCCAGCCTGACGCAGATACGGCTCACCATCTTTTACATTGAAGGATACTGTACCGCTCTTCGGTGCTCTGAATACCATTGCTGTCGAATAAGAAGTCTGCGGTGGAGCGGAGATCAGTCCATGAATGGAATCGCTCATTGCTGTACTGTGATTTGGAGCATCTACACCAACACCATAGTATGTATTCAGTACCCAGTTCGGATAAGTATTATCATAAGCTGTCATATCAGCCCAGTCACCATTACCGTTCTTCTGCTGTGCAAACCATACATTTCCCTGCTGCTGTCCTGCATAGTCCAGTGTCCAGTTGTATGTATTCTTCTGAGCTACCGTATAGTCATTTGTTGTTCCGTCTTCAGCCGTGATGCGTACTGTCATTCCTGCTGTTACTGCATCTCCGTCAGCTAATGCTGTTCCATTGTTCAGTACGGAAACTGTTGCTGTATCAGCTACTGTGATGTTCTTCTTCAGCTCGCTGACTGTTGTAGCATTTGCTGTTGTATAAGGAACACTCAGTGTCTTTCCGCTTACCATGTAGTAAGAAGATTTCAGTTCTTTATCAGAACTTGCAACGACTGTATAAGTTACATCATCCATTCCCTCGTAAGAAAGAACGATGTTCATTCCGCCTTTGACGATGTCAGAATCGCCAAGTACTGTATCACCACTCTTAACAGTTACTGTAACACCTGTATCAACGATGATGTTGTTGCGGAACTGCTCTACTGTTGTATTCTTCGGAAGATCACTTACATTTGTTCCTGATATTGTGTATGTATTGGAACGAAGTACAAGTGCTGTAACTGCATCACTTTCTGCTGCTCCGATTTCCGGTACTGCTGTGATTGCATGTCCGAAGAAGTCATGATCAATAGAATAACCATTTCTGTCAACAATTACTTTACCAGCATTGATAGCCGGTGAGTTTGCTGCCAGTTTATATCCATCAAATTCTGTAGTAGCTGTCGGATCTTCATGCAGTCTTGCCTGCTTGTCCTCTGCTGCTGCAACCGGACCTGAACCTGCATCAGCAAGTACTGCTGTTCCTGCGGATACCTTTACTGCATTTGCATCAGTTGGATAATTGGATACATTGTAGTACAGGTTGTTGCTGTATGTCTTGTTATTTCCTGGATTCCAGTTTGTCGCATTAACCGATGTATCTCCTGCAAAATAGAAGATGTTATTCTCAATCGTTACCGGTCCATTATTAGAATGTGCTGTAGACCAGATACTTGTAAGTCCTTTCTTAATATAGAAAGTATTATTGTAAACCTGACAATTTCCTGTATTTCCTGCAGGATCGAGAGGTCCCATATCTTCATTCTGGCTGATGTTGTAACGGAATGTATTATTGATGGACTGCGGTCCACAGAACATGATCGTACTTGCCGTATTGCCGTGGCTGTAGTTGTACTGATAGTTTGTTCCATCACCGTAATCAGCATCCCAAGGCTGTCCGTCACCGTTACCATGAGCTGCATTCAGTGTTGCAAAGCACTCATTGTACTGGAAGACTGTATCTTTACACTTCCATGGCCAGATACCTGCTGCAACTCGTCCATTACCTACGCCCAGTTTATTTCCTGTATCATTACCATTTGCATCGAGCTGTGGCTGCCGCTGGGAGAAATCTGTATAGTTGATCTGCTCCGCTGCATTTTCTGATACATTATATTGAACTAAAGCTCTGTCAAGATACATTGTTGTGATTGCATCTCCGCCTACATGGTTCAGGTAATTATTCTCAATTACTACGTTAGATGAACCGTATGTGGACATTACTTCATCACTCAGAGCAGCATTGTTGAACTGACCGTGCTTGTAAGTGTATCCGACTGCGATTCCCCAACGGTTTACTGTATCAAGATAGCAGTTCTTGATCTGAACATCGTTGTATCTTGCAATTCCTGTTGTTGCTTCATTTGTTGGCTTTTCCACGATAAAGTAGATACCGCCATTTGCCATGTGCTTGTTATAAACGTTACCTGTTACATCATGGATGTAAAGATCGTTCAGTACGATATGATCTACTGTTCCGTTATCTTTTGCAACTCCGGCAACTCCGGTTCTGTCCATTGCATAAGCATCATTATAAGTCTTATCTTTTTCTGTATCTGTTGCACTGTTTCTGTCATTTGTCAGTTCCAGACCTTCGATCTCAATGTACTCTGTATCCATGATCAGAATACTGGAAGATACTGTACCATGCCATTTGTGGTTTGAGTTGTCCAATGCAACCCCATAGTTCTGCTCCCACTGACCATGACCATTTGTATTGATCTGTGGTCTGTCTCCATTTCCATAAGTAGAGATCTTGACCGGTGCTTCAGCAGTACCGCTGTCTTCTTTTGTGAACTTGAGTGCCTGATCTTCAAATACAGATCCTTTCTTCAGGAGAACTGTATCTCCCGGCTCAAGATCAAGACCATTCACTTTCTCAAGCGTCTTGAACGCCTTGCTTTCGGAAGTTCCGTCATTGCTGTCACTTCCGCTTTGGGAATCAACATAATATGTTGTTCCTGTCGCAGTATCCTGTCCTTCAGCATTAACAGCAACTGCCGGCACCATTGATGCAACCGTTGTTCCTGCAAGCAGAAGAGCCAGAGCCCCGCTCATCCATTTCTTCTTCATAACATTGCTCCTTCCATCATTCTATATTCTTCAAGGTAAACCGGTTTACATCCGCCATGTTCCCGTCCACCTGAGAATCAGTTTCACGCTGCGTGATGATGTCATCATATTTCTTTTCACGCAACTCACGTTCCACCGCAATCCTTGCTGTCTCCAGATCAGCATTCTCTTCGCTGTCCCCGAAGATCCATTCGCGGCTGTTGTAGTATTCCAGTATCTCGTCCTCTGTCAGTTCCATGCCCTCACGAGTATCATCATTGCAGTATTTTTCTTTGAGCGTACTCATCTCATATTGAAGATAAAGCTGAAAGGTATATTCTTTCAGTCCGTAGACCACCTCACCTTTTTCAACCTTCTCACTCCGCTTTGCATTCTCGTCTTTCCAACGCTTTTCCAAAGCCTTATAGCTGCTGTCTGATACATCACCACATTCTTCTGCAAGGTCATAGACCGCATGAACGTATTTCAACTGTTCTACTGTATTTTCCGTCAGAATTTCGTAGCCGTATTTTCCATCATACTTTTTTCCCCAGAAGCCATCTTCATAAACGGCATCATAGTCCTGTTGAATCTGCATTTTTGTATCATATTCTACTGATTTCATGCAGTTCACATATTCATCTTTGCTGATTGTATGCCCCCCAACAGTTAAATCGAATCGATTATCCATTCTGTATCGGACAACCCCGGCAACAATTCCCGCAACCGCGATCACCAATACTGCAATTCCGATCTTCAGGAACTGCTTTTTTCGATTCTTCATACTCCGCATCCCCTCCTGTTCTGAAATCTTGTTCTGTCTACGCACGAGCTTACCCACTCTGACTTAATACTATTATAACAACAGCAGAATTTTTCGGCTCGTTCTTTTCGGTTGATTCCCACGCTTATTTTGTCTAATTCGGAACATTCTTTTTGATTCTCCCTTGACGGCTTTTATTCTCTTTGCTATATTACATATAGAACAGTATGAATGATACTGTTTCTTTGCATACAATAGTGTAAAAAGTAATGCAGATCAGATGATACAAACGTAACGGAAAGATATGAGGGTGAGTCTATGAAAAGAGATTACTATGAACTGCTCGGACTGGCGAAAGGTGCCGATCCGTCAGCAATAAAAAAAGCCTACAGAAAGCTTGCTAAAAAGTATCACCCGGATACGAATCCCGGTGATAAAGAGGCCGAAAAGAAATTTAAAGAGATCACAGAAGCTTACAATATCCTGAGTGATCCTGAGAAAAAGAAACTTTATGACCAGTTTGGTCACGCTGCATTTGACCAGAGCGGTGCTGCCGATGGAGCCGGCGGTTACGGCACCGGTGGTTTCCATGGTGGATTCTATGGAAGTGGCTTTGGTGGAGCCGGATCTGACGGAACCGGATTTGGCAGCAATGGTTTTGGCAGTGGTGGTTTCAGTGGTGGCGGTTTTACCGGAAACGGTGGGTATCAGGAATACCACTTTGAGGGTGGTAATATGGATGATATGTTCGGAGATATTTTCGGAAATATGTTCCACGGAGGAACATCCCGCAAGACTTCTTCCGGTTTTGGGAACGGCTTCCATGGTGGGTTCCAGTCCGGTGGTTTTCAGTCAAAGGGATCCGATCTGAATGCAGAAGTAACCGTTGGCTTTGATGAAGCTGCTTTTGGCTGTGACAAGGTCATTACATTACAGGATCCAAATGCTCCGGGAAATTCTTCCCAGTCACTGAAGGTTCATATTCCTGCAGGAATCGACACCGGTAAGACGATCCGTCTCCGTGGCAAGGGAATGCCCGGTACAAATGGCGGAGATGCCGGGGATCTGATGTTGAAGGTCAAGGTCGCTGACAAACCGGGATACGAGCGAAAGGGAATGGATGTCTATACGACAGTTACTGTACCTTTCACGACGGCTGTCTTTGGTGGTGAAGCACTGGTTCAGACTTTATATGGCAATGTGCTTTGTAAGATCCGCGAGGGTACACAGTCCGGTTCTAAAATCCGTTTGAAAGGAAAGGGAATTGTTTCCATGAAGAACCCTTCGGTTCACGGTGACCAGTATGTAACGGTTCAGATTGAAGTTCCAAGGCACTTAACTCCACAGGCGAAAGAGAAACTGCGTGAATATGAGGTCTTGGTCAGTGGAAATGCAAAGAGTGCTTAAGATTTGAATAGGGCATTGGCAACCGTCAAAAATGCACACACATAAAGGGCAGAAATGAGACATTCTTTACCGCTTAGCATTGGCAAAAATACGATTTGTTATTCTTGCCAGGCGACAACGGTATAAATAATGTTGGTCATTTCCGCCCCTTCTTTTATGAAATTTTTTCTATTTCATACTATTTCTTCCATTTCAGACCGGATTGTATCTTCGGATGCTGCCATTGCCTGCAGGGTCATGGTAAGAAGCTTTTCAAGTTCCCAGCCCAGTTGATTGGCACCTCTTTCAATGACTTCTCTTGAACATCCTGCAGCAAATCCTTTACTTTTATATTTTTTCTTCAGAGATTTTAATTCCATGTCCTTTGTACTTTTTGACGGACGCATCAGTGCAGCCGCCCAGATCAGACCTGTCAGTTCGTCTGCCGCAAAGAGTACTTTTTCCATCTCGTGAACCGGTTCTACATCAATCGTCTTTCCACAACCTACTGTGATTCCGTATCCATGAGAACATACTGCATGGATCAGATCTTCTGAAACTCCAGCTTCTCTTAAAAGCTCCGGTGCTTTCAGGCAATGCTCTTCCGGGTACAATTCAAAATCAATATCATGAAGCAGTCCTGCAATCCCCCAGTATTCTGCATCTTCTGCGTATCCCAGTTCATTTGCATACCACTTCATAACAGCCTCTACAGTCAGAGCATGTTGAATGTGAAATGGATCTTTATTATATTTTTTAAGTAACTCAAAAGCATCTTTTCTGGCAATATGTTCCATGTTGTTTTCTCCTTTTTATCCGCAGTTTTCCTACCATTCCGATAGGTTATATTTTACTTTGATCTTTACTGCTTGTCAAGGTGGTAAGCATTTTTACATTTTTTACGTCAAGCTTTTCGTAAATTTTTTCACAACTGTGCCGGCTGTAAAGATTGCCGTCAGTGCATAGATTATTTGAGGTAAATGTGACTTCATTTCCATCATGCCTCACTTTCAATACTTCTTATGTTTCCTGTAGCATTATCATATCACATTTCTCCGCTGCCCTCTTATATATTTCCAAGCAACAGAAAAACCCGTAGAACCGAAGTTCTAC
>ERZ825670.3164-NODE-3164-length-14324-cov-5.321186_pt1 | contig 14324 bp, 12 predicted proteins | sample MGYA00519929_ERZ825670 | MGnify/ENA primary metagenome ERZ825670 (study PRJEB31778, sample SAMEA3449207) | human gut metagenome | biome: human gut; feature: human-associated habitat; material: faeces | place: United Kingdom | collected 2010/2012 ...
ATGAACAGTTAAGAGCAAAGACAAATGAATTCAAAAAACAATTAGAAGAAGGAAAAACATTAGATGACATATTGCCAGAAGCATTTGCAGTAGTTAGAGAAGCGTCAAAAAGAGTATTGGGAATGAGACATTTTGACGTTCAATTAATAGGTGGCATTATTTTACATCAAGGAAGAATTGCAGAAATGAAAACAGGTGAAGGAAAAACACTTGTAGCAACGCTTCCAGTATATTTAAATGCACTAACAGGAAAAGGTGTACATGTAATAACAGTAAATGATTATTTGGCCAAAAGAGATAGTGAATGGATGGGAAAATTATATAAATTTTTAGGTCTTTCAGTAGGTCTTGTAATAGCAGGTATGAAACCAAATGAAAAACAAAAAGCATATGCTTGTGATATAACCTATGGAACAAATAATGAATTCGGGTTTGATTACTTAAGAGACAACATGGTAATTTACAAAGATCAATTAGTACAAAGAGGATTAAATTATGCAATAGTGGATGAGATTGATAGTATTTTAATTGACGAAGCTAGAACACCACTTATTATATCTGGTAGAGCAAATGAATCATCAGAAATGTATAAAAAAGCAAATGATTTTGTAAAAAGATTAACACCAAAAGTAATAGTAGAAGAAGATGTTAAAGACGAAGAACAAGCTGAAGACAATGAAAAATATGATTACATTGTAGACTTAAAAGCTAAGTCAGCATCTTTAACACAAAAAGGTATTAAAAAGGCAGAAGAGACATTCAGACTAGAAAACTTCAATGATATAGAAAACTCAACACTAGTACACCATGTAAATCAGGCTTTACGTGCACATGGAGTAATGAAAAGAGATATTGATTATATCGTTAAAGACGGAGAGGTTTTAATAGTTGATGAATTTACAGGACGTATCATGTATGGTAGGAGATATAATAACGGATTACATCAAGCAATAGAAGCTAAAGAAGGAGTTAAGATTGCAGATGAATCAAAAACTCTTGCAACAATAACATTCCAAAACTATTTCAGAATGTATGATAAATTATCAGGTATGACTGGTACTGCAATGACAGAAGAGGCAGAATTTGAAGAAATATATAATTTGGATGTAATTTCAATTCCAACAAATAAGCCTATGATTAGAAAAGATCAAAATGATGTTATTTACAAAAATGAAAATGCTAAATTTAATGCAATAGTACAAAGCATAAAAGAAAGCCATGAAAAAGGACAACCTGTTCTAGTTGGTACAGTTTCAATTGAAAAATCTGAAAAATTAAGTAGAATTCTTAAAAAAGAAGGAATAAAACATGAAGTATTAAATGCTAAGTTCCATGAAAAAGAAGCTGAAATTGTAGCACAAGCTGGTAAATATGGAGCAGTTACGATTGCAACAAATATGGCAGGGCGTGGTACTGATATTATGCTTGGAGGAAATAGTGAGTATTTAGCAAAACAAGAGATGAAGAAAAATAAGGTCCCAGAAAACCTAATAGAAGAATCAAATACATATTATGAAACAGATGATCAAGATATTTTAAGAGCAAGAGAAGAATTCCAAAGATTAGAAAAGAAATTTGATGAAGAAATAAAAGAAGAAAAAGAAAAAGTAATAGCAGCAGGTGGTCTAAAAATAATAGGAACAGAGAGACATGAATCAAGAAGAATTGATAACCAGCTACGTGGACGTAGTGGACGTCAAGGAGACCCAGGAGAATCAAAATTCTACATAGGACTAGATGACGATTTGATGAAAATTTTTGGCGGAGAAATGATTACAAAAGTTTATAATACAATCGGAATGGATGAAAATATTCCTATTGAAAATAGAATGATTAGTAATGCAGTAGAGTCAGCACAGAAAAAGGTTGAAGGCAGAAACTTTAGTATTAGAAAAAATGTATTAAAATATGATGATGTTATGAATGCCCAAAGGGAAATAATATACAAACAAAGACGTCAAGTTCTTGATGGAGAAAGTTTAAAGGACAATATATCAAATATGATAAATTCACTTGCAGAAGAAATTGTATTAAAATATTTTGCAGGAGATGAAGACGTTAGTGTAGAAGCACTTGATACTGAAATTAGAAATACATTTGGAGTTGAAATGATTGATTTCATAAAAGAAAATTCGAAAGACTCAAATGCAATTATTGCCAAACTTCAAGAGTTAGCTTCTTCAAAATATGAAGAAAAAGAAAATGAAATTGGAAGTGAAGATTTAAGAGAACTTGAAAGAATTGTTATGCTTAAAGTTGTTGATCAAAAATGGATGGATCATATTGATGCAATGGATGAATTGAAAGATGGTATTGGTCTTCGTGCTTATGGACAACAAGATCCTGTTGTAAAATACAGAATTGAAGGTATGGATATGTTCGAAGAGATGGTTCTTGATATTAAGCATGATGTTGTTAAAATTCTTATGAATTTACGTAAACAAGAAGAGGTTAAAAGAGAAGAGACAGCTAAAATTACAGGTGCAGCTTTACAAGCTATTAATAGCTTAGATAATGGACAACAAATGAAGTCTGAAGTTAATAGAACTGTTGTTAATGATGGTCCTAAAGTTGGTCGTAATGATCCTTGTCCATGTGGAAGTGGTAAGAAATATAAGAACTGTTGTGGAAGAAATCAGTAATAGCAAGGGTTACAAGCCACAAACTAATATATTAAATATAGTAAAAAAGGCATTTTGACATCCATTTGACATCGAAAAATAAAATTTTGGATGTCAAAACTAGGAATACGTTGATATAACTTAATTGTAGCTCCGATGTCAAAAATGATTATAGTTAAAGAGTTAAACATTTTATATATGTTTTAGCTCTTTTTTATTTACCAAATTAATATTTTTGGAGGTAATAACTATGATCAATGTTAGAAAAAGAGGAAAGAGTTATCAATATTATTTTGAAATTGCACCAGTAAATGGAAAGAGAAAGCAACAAGTTAAGTCAGGCTTTAAAACAAAAAAGGAAGCAGAGGAAGCAGGTATAAAGGCTTATAATGAATATACACAAACAGGACATTCGTTTACACCAGCTACAATGTCTTATAGTGACTATCTTGATTATTGGTTAGAAAACTATTGTCATGTTAATCTTAAATATCATACTATACAAGCATATTCAAATATTATAAAAAATCATATTCGACCAAGATTAGGTTTTTATAGATTAACACAAATTACTACATCAACATTACAAGAATTTATAAATAATATTTATCTTGAAAAAGGATATTCAAAAAACTTTTTAAAAAATATATTAAAAGTATTAAAAACATCGTTTGGATATGCAACAGATAAAGTGGGTTTTATAAAAGTAAATCCAGCTATAAAGGTTTCATTACCTAAATATGATATTCCTGAAAAGGATCCAGCACATATATTTACTAATGAAGAAATAAATATGATGTTAGATAGATTTAAAAATAATCATGCTATGTATTATGCTATTTTAACAGCATATTGTACTGGCTTAAGAGCAGCAGAGGTTTTTGCATTAACATGGGATGATATTGATTTAGAAAATAAAACATTAACAGTAAATAAAAATGTATTAAAGAAAAATCAAAACAGAGCAACTCATGGTAGGCACATTAGTGGTAAAGCAACAACAGTATGGTATTTTGGTACTTGTAAAACACCTGGAAGTTATAGAACAATTGAAATAGGAGATACTCTAGTTAAAGCATTAAAAGAATATAAAGAAGAACAAGAGAGAGATAAACTAGAATATGGCGATTTATATATGAAGCATTATATAAAAGAAACTAAAAACTATTATAACAATAAGCCAGAATATAAAATATTAAATGCCTATTCAGAACTAGAAATAGCATTAAAAGAAGTTAATCTTGTGTTTGTAAAACATAATGGAGTATTTGAAGGTACAGATACTTGTAAATATCCATTTAAAGTTATTCATTATGAATTAGGAATTAATTGTAGATTCCATGATTTTAGAGAAACACATGCTACAAAATTAATCGAAGCAGGAGCAGATATAAAAGCTATTGCCAAAAGATTAGGACATAGTAATATTAGAACTACTTATGAAATATATGTAAGAGTTACTAAAAAAATGAAAACGGATACAGTTGATAAATTTGAAGATTTTGCAAATGAGTTGAAACTGTGTTCTTAAAAGTTGTTATTGAAATAATATCTAGCAATTTATTTACCCCTAAAAAAGTTGAAGGTAAGAGAGGGGGAATAAATAATTTGAATGAAGAAAACAAAATAGGATATTATGCAGTTATTCCAGCTACGATTTTATTTAATAAAGATTTGAAAGCAAATGAAAAATTGTTATATGCAATAATAACTATATTATCCAATAAAGAAGGTTATTGTTTCGCTTCAAATGCTTATTTAAGCAATTTATTAGGTGCAGAAATATATGAAGTAACAAAAGGTGAAGGAACTTTAAAAGAAGCTGTTGATGAAGCATTTGAATATTTATTAAAAAATAAAGATGTATTTTATTTAATAGGTTCAGCAGTTGGACCGAGTCCATATCCTGAAATGGTAAAATATTTTCAAAAGATAATAGGAAAAGAAGCAAAAAAACAAATTTTAGAGCAAGAAAAACAATTGCCTAAGGTTATAATAGCTTGTATAGGTGGAGGTAGTAATAGCATAGGTTTATTTACAGAATTTGTTAAAGATAAAAATGTAGATATCTTTGGCGTGGAAGGAGCTGGGAAAGGATTAGAAACAGGAAGACACGCTTCAGCAATATATAATAATAAAGTTGGGATTTTACACGGAATGAAAACATATACAATGCAAGACAACAAAGGAAATATACAAGATGCGTATTCAATTTCAGCAGGTTTAGATTATCCAGGAATTGGACCAGAACACGCATACTTAAAATCAATAGGTAGAGTTAAATATGATAGTATTACTGATAATGAAGCTGTAAATGCTTTCAAATTACTTTGCAAATTAGAAGGTATAATACCAGCATTAGAGAGTAGTCATGCAATTGCTTATGCAATAAAAATCGCAAAAAACTATAAGGAAAATGATAGTATTATTGTTAACTTATCAGGACGTGGTGATAAAGATATGGGAACAATATTAAAACAGAGCTATTCATAATATTACATAAAGTAGAAATATTTATACAATAGTAAAAAACACAAGTAATAAATGTGCTGAAAGAATGTATTCTTTTGATGATGTACAAGTAATGGAATATGGTAGTCCTAAATATGAATAAATATAGTACCAGATAAAGTTTAAACACTTTGCCTGGTACTATTTATTTTTTGCTTTTTTATGATATAAAGTAAATGAATATCTTCTTAAAAGCAATTATAAAAAATATAATTGAAGTATATAAAACTAAAGAAAAATGGCAAAAATCCAATAAACTATTTACAGAAAGGCTAAAAAATGGTAAAATTTAGTATGTATAGAGAAAAGAGGTGAATAAAAGTGATAAAACAAAATGAATATATAATAACAAAGGAAATAGTTGATGTTTTATGCTTTTATTGCGTTTCTTTATAGGTCAAAGTAGTGTGTTTGCTTTGGCTTTTTTTATAAATTAAAGATAAAAAAGGAGGGAAGAGGTTTTGAATTCTAGACATAAAAGCATTGGAATACTATTTATAGTAGCTATAATAATTATTGCATTATTTTATAATCAAAAAAAAGAGGAAGATACTATAGAGATAAATATAGGATATCAGAGTGTAACATCACAAACATGGGGTGCATTAATAATAAAAAATCAAAAAATTTATGAAAAAAAATTACAAGAATTATATCCAGATAAAAATATAAAAGTAATATGGCATGATGAAATATCTGGTTCTGTAATTAATACAAGTATGATATCAAATAAAATAGATATTGGATTTATGGGAGATATGCCATTATTACTTAATATGTATAAATCTGAGACATTGGAAAAATATAATGCAACATTAATAGCTTTTGATGGAAAAGGGGAATATGGAAAGAACCAAAGTATTGTTGTTCCGAAGAATAGTGCAATAAATAGTATAGAGGACTTAAAAGGAAAAACAATATCAACGCCAATTGGCTCAAGTGCACATTTTATGCTAATGAAAATTTTAGAGAACTACAATATGCTAGATAAAGTTGAAATTGTTCATCAAGATGTGGCTATGGCAAGTCAAATGTTAAGTATGAACAAAACAGACGCATTTGCTATTTGGGATCCATATCCTAATTATTTAGAAGAAGAAATTCAAACAAAAAAAGTAGTTGATGGTATTGAATCAAATGTTGACTATCTAGCTGGAGTTATAATAAATAACACTTTAATGGAAAGAGACAAATTATTAGTTACAACATTCATAGAAGCAATGCAAGAGGCTCACGAGTTTATAAAAAATAATAAAGAGGAGGCAGCAAAAATTTTTGCTGAAGAAAGTAATTTTTCATATACTGTTGCTTTAGCTGAAATAGATACAATCAAATGGGAGTATAGCATAAATGATAAAGATATTGAAACATTGGTAGAAAAATTAGAATTCCTAAACAATTTAAATGAAATTGAAAGATTTGATATTAAAAAAAATATATATAAATAAAAGGGGAAGTAAAAATGAATTTTGCTGTATGTATAAGTGAATTGCTTAATAGTGAGTTATATATAAACATTCTTATTTCGATAAAAAATGTATTGATTGGTTTTTTTATGGCATTTATTGTATCCATGCTATTAGCATTATCAATTTTTGAATTTAAATGGTTAAGGAAAATTTTATATCCAATTGTTGAATTATTGAGACCTATTCCAAATGCAGGTTGGGTGCCAATAACAATAATATTATGTAGTACAATAGAAGCAAGCATTTTATTTATAACATTTATAGGTGCATTTTTTCCTATGTTTATAAATATTTATAGATCTTTTCTTGGAATACCTAAAAATTATCTAATGATTTCTAAGTTGTATAAGTTAGGAATTAAAGATAGAATTATTAAAATTTTACTTCCTGCAATTATGCCTGGGGTTTTTACTTCGCTTATGCTTGGGATAAGTGGCTCTTGGGCTAGTGTTATAATGGCAGAAATGATTAGTGGTAAAGAAGGACTAGGATATTATACTTGGAAGGCATATACACTATTAAATTATGAACAAGTTTTTATTGGTATTTTATTTATGGGAATATTAGGCGCCTTGGTGTCATTTATCATTTCAAAAATTTCAAATAAAGTACTATTTTGGGTAAGGAGTGCTGATTAAAAATGGAAAAGAAGGATATATATGCAGTACAAGTAAAAAATTTAAGTAAGAAATATAAAAAAGGGAAAAAATATGAAAACGAAGTTTTCAAAGATTTTAATATAAATTTTGAAAAAGGTAATGTTCATTGCTTACTAGGAGCTTCTGGTTGTGGAAAAAGTTCGCTCTTAAGAATTATAGCAGGAATTGAAGAATTTGAAAATGGTGAAATAATTTTTGATAATGAAATAGAAATGGATGATAACCTTCCTTTGACAATGGTTTTACAAGAAAAGAATTTGTTGCCATGGCTTACTGTTACGCAAAATATTAAATTTGCATTAGATGTAACGAAAAAGGAAATGAATATAAAATCATTTGATAAAATTCTAAAAAAACATGAATTATACGAAGTTAAAGACTATTATCCATATGAGTTATCAGTAGGACTAAAACAAAAAGTAGCATTGGCCAAAAGTATAATAACTAATCCAAAAATAATATTATTAGATGAACCTTTTTGTGCTTTGGATTTTATTTCTAAAGAAAATATTCATAAAATTTTTTTGAATGAATTTGCAACAGAAAATTTCACATCAATACTATCTACGCATTATGTAGAGGAAGCAGTGAAACTAGGAGATTATATTCACTTAATGAGTAAAAGAGGAGATTATGAACGAATAAAAAATCCATTGAAGAAACCAAGAGAAAAAGATAATGAATTTAATATGTTTGTTAAATATATTAAAGAAAAATATATAATGTAGGAGGTATTTGAAATGTATTTACATAGAAATGAAATAAAAGAATGGAAACAAATTAATTATAGGAATGTAGATACAATGCTATCAGTACAATTTATTTATGATCTATATGATCAATACAATTCTGAAATAAATTGGTTTAGATTCAAAAATGTTTCTTTATATTATCAGGATAATAAATTATGGTCTTATACACCACAAGATGATTGGGAAAAAGTTTTGTGTAATATTGCAAACCAGTTCAAAAATCCGAAATCATTCAGCAATCCTAATATAATAGAAAAATGTTACTGGTATTATAACAGGAGAGAGGACTTACTAGAAGATTTTATTGCGAGAGAAAAGAATACAGACTTATCAAACTTAGAAAATAAAAAATTATATGAAATATTATTTAACTGGTATCAAATAACGCTAAATCAGATATATTACATTAATTTAGCACCAGTAGAACTAGGATTGCAAAAAGCAATAAATGATTTAGAACCATTAAAATATATTGGAACAGATGATATTAGTACATTATATTCGCTAGAAGAAAATACAGCAGTAATAAAAGAAGAGTTGGAGTTCCTAAGAAAAATTTATAGTAATAGAGAAAAAAGCATAGAAGACTTAATAAATATGCATTTAGAGGAATATGATTATATAACGATCGGATATGGAAGTAAACCAATGGCAAGAGAAGTTTTGGTAGATCGATACAAAAAAATAAAAGAAATGAATGATGATGAATTAAAAAATAAAATAGAAAAAATTGAAAAATATCCTACAGATATAATTCAACAAAAGCAAAAAGTTTATAGAAAACTTAAGAATAAACAATTAATAGAATTATTTGATTTAGCAGCTAAGTTGGGCATTATGAGAGATAGGAAAAAGGCTCTTTTAGGAAAGGCAGTAAAATTTAGAAATACAATACTTAATGAAATTAAAAATAAAAATCCAAACGAAAGTGAAAATATTAAATATTATACAATGGATGATTTTTACAACTTGTTAGTATTAGGACAAGCATTAGATGATGAAGAAATAAGTAAACGAAAAGAAGGTATATATATATCAAATGTATCGATGATTAGCACAGGAATGGAGGAAAGAGAAGAATATTATAATAGTGTCAAGTCAGTGGAAAACAATACAAATATTTTAAAAACAAGAAAAGGAGTTTGTGCTTCTTCTGGTAAAGTTGTTGGAAAAGCAAAAATATGTTTAACATTTGAAGAATGTAATAAGCTAGAAGAAGGAGAGATACTAATAACCTATGGTACAGATTTTGACTTTATGAATGCTATTATCAAATCAAAAGCTATTGTAACAGAAGAAGGTGGAATATTGAGTCATGCATCAGTAATTAGTAGAGAGTTAAAAAAACCATGTATAATTGCATTTAAAGGGATTACAAAAGTATTAAAAGATGGAGATTTAATAGAAGTGGATGCTACTAAAGGAATAGTAAGAATTTTGGAAGAACAAAAAAATAATATTTCAAATTCGGAATTATATGAAGGGATTTACAGAGGCAATCAGGAAGTTAATGTTTTAGAAGTAGGGAATAAAGCATATAATTTATCACTAATGAATAAGCAAGGATTCAATGTTCCAGAGGCGTATTTTTTAAGTACAATATTTTTTAAAACAATTTTGAAAGAATATAACAAATTAGAGGAATATCTAAAATATGCTAGTAACCTAGAAGAGTATAAAGAAAACATTCTTAATTTGATTGATAATGTGGAAATACCAATATCAATATTTGAAGGAATACTAGATTTTGAAAAAAATACTTATGCAGTTAGAAGTAGTTCAACTAACGAGGATGGCACAAACAAATCTTTTGCAGGGCAATATATAACTGAATTATTCTGTGGAACAATGGAATTCACAATTAAAAGTATAAGAAAATGTTGGAAGTCATTATTAGGAATAGGACTTGAGAAATATCAAGATGAAAATACAGATAATTTATCAGGAGGAATTATAATACAAAAAATGATTAATGCAGATTACGCAGGTGTAATGTTTACCAAAAATCCAGTAAGTAACAACAAAGATTGTATCATAATTGAGTGTTGCAAAGGAGTGGCATCTAAGCTAGTTGATAATAAGGTTATTCCAGATAGATATTTTATTAACAAGCAGACGCTAGAAATTACAGGACAAATTAGTGAAAATAATATACCAAGAGAGAAAATAATGGAATTATGTGAAATAGGAAAAAAATTAGAAGAATATTATGATTGTGATCTTGACATTGAATGGGCATGTAAAAATAATATTTTATATTTAATTCAATGTAGACCAATTACAACATAGAAAAGAAAGAGGTAAAAGAATATGAATGAAAAATATAAAGCGTATCAATTAAAAGTAAAAGGAATTGATAAAAATATGTTTGAAACACCTTTTTATCAAAAAAACAAATGTGAAAAAATACATTTTAGTGGAATTATAAGTGAACAAAAGATAGAAACATCAGATTCAACCGATTATGTTACATTAGCACCAAAATTTAAACCACATTCAGATTATGAGATGATGTTACAATCAACAGATGCAAAATGTAAAAGTCCTATAACTTCACTATCAGATGATGCTGTTAGATATATTTTTCAAACAGGATATAATTATATAGAATTTTTGACAAATAAAAAGACTATACAACAATTTGGATTAAATAAAGCATATCCGTATTTAGTGTTTAATTATGATGAATATACTACTGATAGAGCAAGTGGAATGTCAAAAAAACCATTCCATTTACATCTTAATTCTTGGAAGGAAGGCACTATAGGAAGAATATCAGAAATTGATAAGGAAAAAGTATCCCCATATTATTATAAATCTGTTATTGATCCAATGTTCGAGTACAATCAAGCTTTAATTGGAGAAACTTTAGACTGTGAAGAATTAAGAGAATATATAGAACCAGCTAATGTAATTTGTGGAAATCAAGGAATAGAATATTCATCAGTATATAGAATAAAAAAAGGATGGGATTTCCTGAATGATCCAAATCTGCCTAAAGTTTTAAAAACAATACATTCAAAATTAGAAACGAAATATATTGAAATATTAAAGGCATTTACAGGAAAAGATTATGTACCTCTTGAAGGGACAAGACATATTTTATTACCACAAGATATTATTGAAGGTAACATAGACAAAAGTAAAATGAGAGATGATGTAAAGCAATCATTAATTTCATTATCAAAAAGATTAGAAAGCATAACGCCAGAACAATTTAAAAAACTTAGTCAAAATCCTGAGTTAAGAGACACATTTATTAGTTTGAGGTGGTTAGCATATTCAGTGGGAATATTTTCTAATGAGTATATAAATCAAAATACAAATTATAAGGAAAATGATGTATATATGAATGTTACGCCAAGATTATTTACAAAAATTGGAGGAGCTAGTATTATGAATTTTCCTGAACGTTCTTTAGTAAAAATAGACAGAGGAGAGGGAAATATTGATCAAAGAGAATTTGATAAAAGAATGGAATTTCAACATGATTTTTACAAGGAATATGGAGAAGAAAGATAAAGAAAGAAGGTAATAAGAATGGAACTAAAAGTTATATACTATGTACATGGAACAACAGTTGATAATGCTACTGGAAAATGTAGTGGCTGGAAACAAGCAGAATTAACTGATTTAGGAAAAGAAAGAGCAATAAAACTAGGAAAGACACAAAAGGATATCAATTTTGATGTAATATTTACATCTGATTTAATAAGAGCAATTGATTCAGCTAATCTTGCATTTCCAAACATAGAGCATATTCAAGATAAAAGGTTAAGAGAATGTAATTATGGTGATTTGGATGGAAAAGATAAATCTTTAGTTATATATGAAGAACATATTTATGAACCATTTCCAAATGGAGAGTCTTTAAAAGATGTAGAAAAAAGAGTTAGTGAATTTATAGAATATTTAAAGGAAAATTATATAGATAAAAAGGTGGGAATAATAGCTCATAGAGCACCTCAACTAGCATTTGAAGTTTTAACCAAAAATATATCTTGGGAAGAAGCCAATAAAAATGATTGGAGAAAGACAAAGTCATGGCAACCTGGATGGGAATATACAATAAAATGTGAAAAAGGAGAATAAAAAATGGAAGATGCTGATGATATTTCTGTTATTGAATATATATATCAATTAAATGTATCGAAACTTATAAAGGATAATAAACATAATAATAAGGAATTAGTAACTGAAGTGAAAAAAATAATAAGAAGGAAAGAAAAAAGATTAGAAAAAATTTATGCAAGTAAAGGATGATGAAATAATGAATTATGAAAATTATACCTTAAATGATGAGGAGTTTAAAGATGGAATTAATAATTTCTTTACACAATTATTAATAGAGGCTAAATTGCAACGAAAAGATGCACAAACTTTAAGTGATCTTTCATCTGAACAACCTACAATTTCTTATTTAATTGGTCAAGCTGGATGTGGAAAAACTACATTAAGGAAATATCTTAGAGATGAAAAGTATACAAAAAACGGAGAATGCGTGGTTGAATTGGATGCTGACAAATTAGCTACTTTTCACAAATATTATGACAAATTATTAAAACTACAGCCTGATGATTTTTATAAATTAACAAGAGCGTTTGTTAAGCCGGGAAATGAAATTATCCATAAAACAATAATAAATAATAAAATAAATGTAGTAAAAGAAAAAGTAATGCATAAGGGAGAACCAGATTATCAAGAAGTAGCTGAATTTAAAAATGGTGGATATAATGTAGATATGAATGTTATAGCAGTTGATGGTTATGAAAGTTTTTTGTGTTGTATTGAAAGAGATATAGCTTTAATAAAGAGTGGACTGGATCCTCGTAGAGTAACAAAAGCAGATCATGACAGAATGTACAATCCGTTTATTCAAGAGTTACGCGAATTTACCCAAAGAGGTTTATGTGATAGTATAAACATTTATGGTAGAGGAAATGAAATTAATAAACCTCAATTAATATATTCATCTAATAGAAAAAGTGAAGATGGATTAAGAATTGAAGAGTGTATTAAAAGCATTGAAGGAGAAAGAAAAAGAATGCATGATGAGATTATCTCTAATCCGTCATCATATTTAAGAAGAATAGAAACAGCAAGAACTAACGTTAATAAGCTTATAGAAGATAAAGAAATTAGAGAAGAGTATTTATCACAACTATCACAATTAGAAAACGAAATAAATCGAGAAATTTCTTTCGAAAGATAATAAAAGAACTGAATTTCAGTTCTTTTTATTATCTTATCTTTTAGTTTGCATATTATACAAATGTTTAATTGTGTTACAAATAAATTCTTTATTTTCATCTTTCAATTTATCAAAATATACTAAACTTTCTGCATCTATAACTTCGACATGATTGCTTAATTTTTTTAAGTTTAAAGCTTTATCAAAAATATAATTTGGGGTAATCTCTAATGTATTGCAAATATTTATAATAAGAGGAATGCTTCCAGAAGAACAACCTGTTTCTAAAGCACTAATATACTTTGTTGAAACATTGCATTTTTCAGCAAGAATTTCTTGCGTAAATCCTTTTTTTCTGCGAGCTAATTGTATATTATAACCAATAGATTTTAAAATGTCAGTCTTATTCATTTCAAATACCTCCTTCAATATATTATAAGAAAAATCTTACAAAAAAGAACTTACAAATATTTCTATTATGCCAAAAAAGAAATAAAATATCGATTTTTCAAATTATATATGTTAAAATTAAACCAAAATTTAAAATAAATATTAAATTATTATCAATTAATAGGAGGACAAGTTGATGATGAAAGATGATAGAAAATTAACTTTAAAGAAAAAAGCAAATGATATTTTTGAAAAAGTAATTCATTCTGACATTATAGATAAAATTTCAAATTACAAATATTGATATACAAATTACAGAAAATCCTCTTTAAAACGTTGATTTTTTTCTTCCTTTTTATTATAATATTAGAAATAAGTAAATAAAAGTTAAATATATAAATTGTTTAAGAAAGAGCCAATTATTTGATGTATTAGTAGGATGTCAATGACAGCGATTTGACATCCGTATATGAATATTATAAATATTATATATACTAAAAATACAATATATACCAAATGTGCATTGTCTAGTAATGCCAACGAATACAAATAATATGATAAATACAATAAATACTAATAATATTCGAGGTGATAGAACATGTGGAAGTGGTAAGAAATATAAGAACTGTTGTGGAAAGTAGTATAAAATAAGGATAAAATTAAAATTTTTAAAAAGATAAATTGGTTCGAGTTTTATAACTTGTCCACAAAATATTAAAAATATGTAGTAA
>ERZ825670.3169-NODE-3169-length-14310-cov-10.095405_pt1 | contig 14310 bp, 13 predicted proteins | sample MGYA00519929_ERZ825670 | MGnify/ENA primary metagenome ERZ825670 (study PRJEB31778, sample SAMEA3449207) | human gut metagenome | biome: human gut; feature: human-associated habitat; material: faeces | place: United Kingdom | collected 2010/2012 ...
ACAGATTTAGCTTCAATCTTAACACCACTTGCAAGCAAGTTGTCATCCTTATATATCGGTGTAACTCTATATAAAACATGATTATTAGTTTTCTTAATATAATCTGCTACACTATTTTCAAAATCTAACATTCCTTTTGTGTTCATTTCTCTTGTACATGTAATCAAGTTTTTAGGATTTGCGTTTTCACCTGTCAATTGATAACCTATCAAATGACATCTATTATACAAATACTTTCCATCAACTATATCATACTTTACAGTGTGCCACCCAGTTGGTTTAATCATTCCAATTGAACCTCTTTTTTCCGTAGGCATCAAATCTTTTCCAATATTACTAAATGCTACCTGTGCTCTACCCAAGCCATCTAATTCACTATATTTTTCAAAAGATTTACTTGTATCAACTGTCTCATCAAACTCAGGTTCATTATTATTTAACACAATATAATTATAACCACTATAATCAGGTATATCTAAAACACCAATATTATTTACAACTTCACTACTATTATCAAAAGTACTATCGCTTAATTTATCTTCAATACCCTCAAAGTTATAAACAACCCCCAGTGCTAAAGCAAGCAATAAACTAATTACTGCTATATATCCATTACTTTTTCTCTTCTTCATAAAACCTCTTTACAAGATTTCTTTTAATATTTTCTTTGATTCTTCATATGCTTCTTTATATTCTTCATCAGTAAATACAAAGGTAGAATGACTATCATTAATTAACATAAGCAAATCTAACTCTTCATCAAATAACAATTTACCAACCCGCAATTCAAAACAAAATTTTTCCACTAATTGATGTCTTGCAAAAGCTCTACTTAAATTATTATAAATTTCAAACTCATCCATTATAATTCCTCCACTTCATAAATATACCACAAATCCATTTTTTTCAAAATAAAAAAATATGTAAAATTACAACGACTTTACACATTTTTTATATTCTTCTAAAGTTTGATTAGTTTGATATAATTCAAAAGCAAGTTCTAATCCTACAAATCTATAATGCCATGGTTCAAAATTAAATCCAGTAATATCTTCTTTACCTTTCGGATACCTAAGAATAAAACCATATTTCCAAGCATTATCTTTAAGCCAAATAGCTTCTTTATCATCTTCTTTAATATCATCATTATATATACCATTTTCATAAATAGCAAAATCTACAGCTAAACCAGTTTGATGTTCTGATGTTCCAGGTAAAGCAACTAACTTATAAGCTTCATTTCCTTTTTCAGAAATTACTTTATCAAGTATCATTTGTTGATAATTACCACTTCTAAAAGCACTATCAACAATTATATTAATACCATTATTATTAGCATCATAGATTAATTTTTCTATATAAGGTTTTACTTCAATTCTAAGCATAGGTTTTATATTATCAATTAAATAATTACGAAAATTATTTTCATTATTATCAACAATATACATATTCTTAGGAATATAATCAATACTTAACATATTTTCTTTATTAACTAATACATCAATACTTAAATCATCCATAAAGCACTTCCTTTTTTATTTATTCGGATCAACTATTATTTTAACTGCAGAATCTTTACCACTAGTTAGTCTTTCATATGCTTTTTGAACACCATCTAAAGGCACAACATCATCTACAAATTTCATAACATCTAATTTTTGATTAGCAATTAAATCAATACATGACTTAAATTCATCATATGTATAAGCAATAGCACCTTGAACTACAAGTTCTTTCAAAACAGCCATAACTGTGTATGTTGGTACCGCTTCAGTAGCAACCCCTACAAGTACAACAATACCTCCAGGTTTAACCATTGTAATTGCACTATTAACTGCAGCACTATTTCCACAACATTCGATAACTACATCAAAACCACCATTAGTTTTTTCCATCATCTTTGGTACTAAATTTTCATCTAAGGCATTACACCATTCATCAGCAACACCAAGTTTAACACTCTTTTTACCTCTTTCTTCATTAGTCTCAGTAACAACTACTCTACTAGCGCCTTCAAGTTTAGCAAACATCGCACTAACAAGTCCAATGATTCCACCACCAATAACAAGTACATCATCACCAACTGCAATTCTTCCTAAATGAGCAGCATGAAGACCTACCGCAACAGGTTCAACCATTGCTACTTCTTCATCCATCATATCATCTGGAACTTTAATTACCATATCACTACGAACAGCAATTCTACTTGTAAGCCCACCTGGATTACCTAAAGATAATCCAACAGCTTCATTCCATGTTTGGCTACAATATTGAACTTCTCCTCTACGACAAGCTTCACATTTACCACATGGTGAAATAGGTAATGCAGTAACTCTATCTCCAACTTCAAGATCTAATCTATCTCCTGGATCTACTACTCTACCACAAAATTCATGTCCCATAACAAGACCCTTTGGTGCACCATTTACCCAATTATGAATATCAGAACCACATATACCAGTTTTAATAACATCAATAATTACTTTACTGCCATCTGATACAGGTTCACTTATTTCTTTAATTTCAAATTGTTTTACATCTTTAATTGCACAAGCTTTCACTAACAACATCTCCTTACTATTTCGATTATAACATTTTTTTGCAAAAAATTACACTACTAAACAAAAAGAATTTACAAATTAATGTAAATCACTTCTTAGTTACTACAACATGTGGGTATGGAATTTCTATATTTTCCTCATCAAATCTTTTCTTAATAACATAATTTAATTTATACATATTATCATATACATCACTATTATCTTTACCCCAAACCCAAGCTCTTAAACTAATACTTGAATCATTCCAACTAGCAACTCTAACTTTTGGAAACTCAACATCTTTATTTATACCTTTTTTACTTGGTTTATATAATTTTTTCATTTCATCTTTAAGTATACTTATTGCTTTATCAATATCAGCTTCATAAGAAATAGAATAATCAACTAACTTTACATTTTCATTATCTTTATAATTAAAATTTTCAATAATATATGAATTCATTTGACAATTTGGTATAATAACCCTTCTATTATTTATTGTTCTAATAATGGTATGTCTCATTGTTATATCTTCAACTGTACCACTAACTCCTTGCATTGAACACTCAATAAAGTCTCCAACCTCATATGCATCCCCAATAACTAAAGCTAAACTTCCAAAGAAATTCTTCATACTTTCTTGAGCAGCAAGACCTAAAACTACAGATCCAATTCCTAGTCCTGATAACACAGTTATTGAAAACTTATGAAAGGCATCAAATTGTTCTAAACAAAGAAGTACCATCAAAGAATAAAGTATTAACTTCTTAATTCTTTTAATAAACATAAGTAATGTCGTTACATTCTTTTTTCTTTTTCTTCTTATTGTTCTATTTATTAATTCATCTAAAACTCTATTAACAACTACAATTATTGCAACAATTACAACAATGCTTATATATTTATCTAAGTATTTATCTAAAAAATCCTTCATCTTATCACCACCTTAATAATACCACATAACTAAATAATTTGCAATTTTTTTAGAATATGATATAATAATTATCCATCAAGGAGGTATCCTATGAATTATTTAAGTATTGGTACAAAATATATATCAAAAAGCCTATTCCAACCAATAAAAAATGGTAATGGTTTTAAGCCCTACGGAGGTATCTGGGCAACAATACACAATAAAGAATACAAAAACTATAATGAATGGATGGACTATGTTATATTAAATCCATATATATTATTTAACGTATACAAAGATAATCCCTTAGAAATACCTGCAGTTTATCTAACACTAAAAGAAAACACAAGTATATTTAAATTAAATGATAAAGAAGCCCTGGATTATCTTCTTAAAACTTATCCATTAAATAACTGGATAGATTTTGAAAAACTTACACAAAACTATGACGGTATTTATATAGATATTTTAGAACTAGCCAGATGTACAACCAAAGAACAATTTAACAATTTATTATCTTACTCAGTTAATACATTAATACTATTTAATCCAGATTGCATAGATTATTATCAAAAGACTACAATAAAAATAGACTCCTTAAATTTTGACCCAGCATCTCTTGAAATGGGATACACAATAAATATTGATGATAATCATGAAACAATCGGATTAGAAAATACTGATATAATTAATTTACTTGAAAGAATAAAAAAATATATCAAAGATAATAACTTACCATATGATATAAACAGTTTTCTAAAACTTGAACAAGTATTTAAAAATGATATAAACAAAACTGATATTCCTATTCCAAAAAAAGAAGCTTTACTAATTAGAAAAGCTTTCCACAGTATTTAATCAATTTTAAATACTTTTTTTATGATTAAACTAACTAAATAAGCAACAACCATCATCACAATAACAGTTATAATACTTCTTGGATTATGTAAGCTCTCAAGAAGACCAGTACCCACAACTCCCCAGAAATATACTAAAAATATTTTACTTATCAATATAGCTATACTAAACTTTTTAAAATCCATATTACAAATACCTGCAGCAATATTAACCATAAAAGCTGGTGTAAATGGAATAGCAAGTATTACAGTTACTTTACTTAAACTTAAATTTTCAATATAACTCATCCATTTAGTTAATAAATCAACATTCTTTATTTTTTTTAATACCCAATTTCTAAGAAACTTTTTAACTAAAAAATAAGATAAGAAACAACCAATGCATGTACATATCCATGAAATAATAAAACCAACTAACTTTCCATATGCAACAAAATTAAGAGTAATAAACACAAACAATGGAAGTGGTGGTATTATACTTTCTAAAATAATAAAGACACATCCCAGAAGTGGTCCATAAACTCCTAATGCATCTATTGTATTCATAACAAATATATAAAAACTATTAAATAATTCACTCATAAAATACCTCTTTATATATTTTACCACAAAATACTAAAAATACAATTTTATTTAACAACTTGTGTTACATCATAACCCAAATACTCTAGATAAGCAACAACTTTTCTACTCAAAGTACCTTTACTACATATAATATAATATTTCTTTTTATAATCAAGTAACATTTTATAATTCATAAGTAATTTATCTGCATATATATTAATACTTCCAGGTGTTGGATCATCTTTATAATCCAAAGGATGCTTAACATCAATTAAAATACCCAAGTTACTATTATACTCACTTAAATTAATTCTCTTCATAATATCACAATATATATTATGAATAATTATACCAAAAGAAAAAGGCTTTACGCCTATTCATCTCCAAAGAAATCATCAAAGAATTCATCATCACTAACAACTGAATCATCAATTACTTTACTATCTTTATCAACATTAATAACTGGTGATGCTGGTAATACTTCTTCAGGTTCAACAATCTCTAATTGTTTTTCTTCATGTTTTTCTGGAATCTTATCTACTTCAGGTAACAAATCATCTTTCTTAACTGGCTGTTCTTCTTTAACTTCTTTCTTCATAGCTTCTTGTCTATCAAGTTCTTTAAATTTTTCATCTAAATCTTTAAGCATACTATCTATATCCATATCACTTATACTAGGTCTAGATGGAGCACTTCCAAAATTAGGCATTCCCATTCCTTGAGAAAATGGACTAAATCCCATTCCCATATCCATTGGTCTAAACGGATTATTATTTTGAAAATTATTACCTTCTTCAGCCATCTTTTTATTTCTTTGTTCCATAACAAATTCTTTTAAATCAAAAATCTGTACTTCTCTTTTTGCTCTAGTTGGATATTCTTCTTCTCTTCTTTCAATACCCCATTCCATTTTAAAATCAGGTTCTAACTTAGTTCTAAATGGACTAGTTCTAAGTCTAATGATTATTGCTTCGAATAACTTCATCTTTTGCAAATCAGTAATCGTAATAAGAGGTCTAGTTGCATTTTTATCTTTTTCATCAGTTACTTTAACTTCACCACACATCTTACTTATTTCTTCCAAAGCCTTCATTTCTGTACTTATTAAGTAAACTATATTACCACAATTACCTTTAATAATTTCTGCTACATTATCACCATATACATCATTTAATTGAGCAAAGTTTTGAATAATAAATGTAAATCTAATGTCTCTACTTCGAGCAGCTGACACCATAGCATCAACATCTTTAAGTGGTGGCATATTTGCAAATTCATCTAATATAAAATTAGTTCTTACAGGAAGTTTACCACCATTTTCTTGAGCAGCATCAATTAATGTTTCATAACATTGTTTAATAAATATTGTCATTAATGAGTGATATGTCTTCTTTTCATCATGAATAATCATAAATACAGCAGTCTTACCATTACCAATATCTTTCATATCAAAATCACTATATGAAAGCATTTCACTCAAAGCTTCACCTGTTGAGAAATTTCTTATCTTTTGTCTAAATGTTGCAAGCAAACCACCCTTTGTATCATTCGGTGCATTAATAGTACTTGATGCAAACATATAAGCATTAGATTTTTCGCCTTTCATACCAAAGTATTCTTTAATGTAATTACTAGTTGCATACCTTTCTTCTCCAACTGTACTCATTACATTTATACTATTTAAATTAACTTCTTCTTCCTTACCATCTTGAAATAACCCTAAAGCTAAACCAGAAAAATAATCTGCTGCTGACTTTTCCCAGAAATCAGATTCATTCTTATTTGATGGATCATACAAAATATTTAAAGCAACGTCGTTTAATAATTCAATAGCTTTATCAGGATTACCAGCTCTATAATATTTAAATGGTAATGTTAATGGATTCCATGAATTACCCCGATTAGGTTCTCTGAAGTTTAATACAATTATTTTATAACCTTTTTCTTTCAAATAACTAGCACTATATTTATATATTTCCCCTTTTGGGTCAGTGATAATCATTGATTCGCCCTTTTTAGCAAGTAAATTAACCATAGGTTTAACAACAGTTTGAGTTTTACCACTACCTGTAGACCCAATAACTAAGTTATGATATTCTCCATTATCAACCCACATTTCCTTACCATTATTTATAAGAGGTATTCCTGCAGCATCTAATGTATCAGCCAAAGGATCAACCTTTTCAATCCCAGATTGTTCTTTAATATCTTTATCCTTTGCCCAACTTGAATAACCATCACTAGATTTTTTCTTTAAAATAATACCAAATCCACCATCTTTATCTTTCTTAAATATATAAGAAGAAACACTTGTAAAAATACCCACTAAAGATATAATAAATAAAATTAATGTCGCAGCAATATACTTCGGTGTAAAAGCTAAAAATGGAAGTAACCCATAAAATGTACCATCTGTTGATAATGAAACAAAATTAAGTACAGCTATTGCACACAAATAAAGAAGTAATCCACAATAAACTACAAACAACAAAAAATCTTTTGGTTCAACTTTAAACTTCATAATATTCTTCCTTTCATTTCTTAAATCCTATTTTACCAAATTTCTAACAAAAAGTCATTACTTTTCAAAAAAATTTTTCAAAAATAAAAAGTGTATATTTCAACACTTTTACTGAATATTAATATCTAACTTATAATCCATTATATTTTTTTCCGTAATAACTATTTCATTACCATTATCATCTCTAACATTATAAGTTATAACTCCATCTTTTTCACTAGATGAATAAGAAAATATAACTGGTGTTAATCTATTAAATAAATCTTCAATATTATTTACAAAATTACCATAATTTTCATAATAACCTTTAGTACTATTTCCCAATAAATTATAAGCATATTCACTATTAACATATAATAGATTAATAAATTCACCTATATACATAGATAACTTACTTGTAACAGATACATTACTTTCTTTATAAGTTAATCCATCTACTACACTAATAACTCCTTTAAAATAATAATTATCTAAATATAAAGCATAATCATTTTCATCTATTTTCTTTATATTATATTTTTTTTTACTTAAATCAAGTATTAACTCATAATTTACATTGTTTGTAAAACTAACATCACTATCAACATAATCTTGATTAATTAAATAACCACTAACCAAATAAATTCCATAACCATCTTTATTATAATAATAAATGTTTCTAGCTATATAACCCACATTATCTGAATTACTATTAATTTCATAATAATCATTAATAATACCTTGTATAGTAAAATACATATTATTATTTAATTTATTAAAATCTTTACTTGTTATTGTAACACTTTCATCTTTATCAATAGAAACATCAGGCTTTTTATTATTTGAAAAAATAACTATAACCAAGGAGAAAATACTAACTAATAAAACAATACCAATTCCAATTATAAAGCTTTTTTTATTATTCATTATTCCTCCTTATTTACATCCATTATTTACATATTCTATATAAGTATTAATACCGCTATTTATACGATTTGGGCAAGTAATTTGTTTTTTAGCAGGACGTTCAAATTCTAAACAAAATTGTTTACCTATTTCTGCAGCTGAATAATTGCCCAAAACATATTTATTAACACTGATATATGATTCATTTAATTCTTTATTAAAATATTCAAGCTGAGCCTGTAAAGATGTCGGTGACAAACCTTTTGATTTAGCATAATCAATCATATTAATTCTTCTACCATAACTCCATTGAACTAACCCAAAGCCAGCAGCTACATCCGCCGGAGCAGAATAAATAGTATCAATATTATATTTACTTCCATATTCTACTGCATTAGTTCTAAAACTACTTTCAGCAGCCATATTAACCATAATACCAGCTATAGCATTTTTTGAAAAACCACTAGCAACTAATGCTAAACATACATTTTGTTTACCACCTTCATCACCAGTTGCAATAATATTAATATTATTAGACACAGTAGGTCTTGGGTTATCTGGATCAACATATTTTAATGGATCAAGTTTAACATTATTATTACGCATTTCATAATGTAAATGGCAACCTGTTGAACTACCACTATTACCAACCATGCCAAGTTTTTGACCTTGTTTAACTTCATCTCCAACTTGGACAGTTATACTATTTGGATACATGTGACCATATCTTGAAGTATTACCATCAGAATGTTCAATAATAACATAATTACCCAAACCAGTACCGCAAGGATTTTTATAATATCCATTATTATCACAAATATCATTTATTTTTATAACTTTACCATCTTTTGCAGCAATTACAACATTATCATTACAAGTTGCACCAATATCTATTGCACCATGATTACTTACAACTCCAGATATTTTTCTTTCACCAAAATATGAAGTAATTCTTGTACTAGTTGGAGCACCTCCATAAATATTTCCACTTGTTGCATCCCTACTACCTATTGGCCACCAATAAGCATCATTATCTGTCAACGTATAATAGGTACAATGTGCAGATAAATCATATATTTTATAATCATTATTTAATGATGTATCTATATTACTATAAATACTATTATATATTGTTTTATAATCTTCATTACCATAATGAAGTCCCATACTATCATAATTTTTTATACTATATGAAACATCAATAAAATGTAGATTCTCTAAACCACTATTTTTAATAGACTCTCTTAATGAACTATTAAAATTATTAATACTTTCATTAGTGATTGAACCAGTTTTTGATTCATCAACAGGTCCAACAGATACAATATAAACATTATTATTTTTCCATGTATTTGTAGCTAAATTATAATATTCATTATAATAATTATTAATATTACCTAAGTCATTAACACCTAACCAAATAACAATATTATAAGAACTACTACTAGACATTTTGCTATCTATCAAAGTTTCAGCACCGCTTATTGCATTTGTTGAATTACCATCGAAAGTACCACTTCCAGTTAACCAATTATAACCATATCCAACTCCATAAGCAGCATTAACTTCATTGATTAAACCTGCTATAATCATTCCTTTAGTACGTGAATCTCCAATATATAAAGTACTTCGATATCCACCACTAACATTTTCATCATCAGATATATAAACATCATCTAAAATAGTTTGATAAGTTCCAGTACTTAAATTCATAGTATTTAAAGTATCAGTTGTAATTGGCAAATAACTTTCAACACCAACATTATTAATCGATGAATTATATGATGAAGATAAGTACAAATAACTACTTATACTGTCATATAATGCAGATAATTTAGTTTTTGTTTCTGTAGGCATATTATCATCATATTTATAATTACAATCATCAATTGCTAAAACTTTGGATGCACTATTGTAATTACCCATACTTAAAGCATCAGTCTTTAATACAATCATTGCAGCTTTAATAACTTCATCATTATAACTCCCATTTTTAATTAATGCATATGTTGTACCAACTACATAATCTTTAATTGTTAAAGTTTTAGTTGATTCAGTAAAACCACATGAAGTAAGAACTACTGACGATTCATTAAAGTTACAATCTTGACTATAATAACCATTGTTATCAGAGTCCCCAAGCAACAAAAGTAAAATCACAATAAAAAATATAATCAAAGCAATAACTAATAAAACCCATGGATTAGCTGCTATAAAAGCAACAATCTTCTTTTTTGCTACAGATGCCATAACTTTAGCTTTTTCTTTAGCAGCTTTTTTTACAGCATTAGTACCCTTTTTAACTTCACTCTTTGCCTTATTTTTTAAAGCTTCTCCGGGATGCATCATATTATATGCATTTGCTTTAGCTTCATCAACATGATTAACTAAAGCATTTTTCTTAGCATTAGCATAATTTAAATTATCTAATACTCTATTCATCTTACTTTTTACTTGAGTATTTGAACCATCCGCCTTAACTGGACCTGTTTCTCCCTTTTTCATTTTCCAATCTTTATGACGTTCTTGATCTAACTGAAGAGCTTTTTTATTTAATTCATCTTGTCTATCTTTATAATAATTCTTATCATATATTCCATCTTTATTCTTAGCTTGATCATATTGTCTTTGACCAAACTTTTCATTTCTAACAGATGGATTTTCATCTATAGTCTGTGGCTCAACCACTTGACTATTGTACTCAATTTGTTCATCAAGTACCCTTTCTAATTCATCTAAATCATTTATATCATGCAAACCAACTTGAGAAGCAATTGTTCTCAAGTTGTCTAATTGGGAATCACTATTTCCTATATCTAAACCTAATTTCTTAGCTTTTTCTATAATTCTATCCGTTTGCATAAAACCACCTCAAATGAGGATATTAATAACCTCCACCTGAACCAAATGAATCTAATTCTTCTTGAGTAATAACAATTTGAATCTTCATTCTCTTATTACCACATATAAACAAAGCTTCCCCTTGATTATAATATTTAATAGATTCCATTTCTGATTCATTTAAATCAATTAATTTTGCTAAATCATCAACAGCTTGTTTTCTAAGACCCATTACTAAGTAATATGAAGCATTATCAAATATTGCTTTACCATGAGTTATAATATTCGGAGCTGCAAAATCTGTAGGTTGTTGAGTAATAATAATTGTTCCAGTATTATACTTTCTACTTCTTCTTTGCATTTGTGCTAAGAATTCAGCCCCAAGTTCATTATGTCCTGCAAGTAAAACATGAGCTTCATCAACCATCATAACAGTGTTAATATCTTTATCTAAACATAATCCCCATGCATACTTTAAGATATTAAAGAATAATGCATTCTTAATATTTTCATCACTATTCATAAGTTCTTTTATATTAAATACGATAAAATCACTATCAATCTTTAGTGTTGTTTTACCAGTAAAATAATATCTAAGTTCTTTAACCAAAGGTCTTATCTTAAGTTCAAGTCGTTCCAAAACATCACGTTCATGCGTAGCATCTGTCATACTAACTAAATGACCTTTTATAGTTGCATAAACATCATCAAATGTTGGATAATCAGCACTAGTTAACTTAGTAAAATCTGTTTCATAATCTATTTTAAATCTTTTATAAGTTTCTTGTAATACATCACTAAACATAGTAAGAACATCATCTTCAATACTAGGCGAATAATATTTCATAAATGCTTTAACTTGTTGAAGCGTTCTAGTTAAAACAGTATAACCTAATCCTTGTGCTATTTCATCTTCATCAGCATCAATAACAATTTCAAGGGGATTAATCATACCAAATTCTCCACCTTTACCTAAGTCTAAGAAATCTCCACCTAGGCTATTACACATATCACCCAGTTCACCTTCTGGGTCAACACATACTACTTTAAAACCATTTCTAATATGAGTTCTAACTAATACTTTTGCAGCAGTTGATTTACCACTACCACTAGTACCAAGTAAGATAATATTAGCATTATTTCTATTATTTTCTTTCTTAATTTGATACAAAAATTGATTAAATTATAAAAATTAATTTATTTGCATTGACATATATTAACCTAAATGTTAATATATGTATAGAAATGCAGGAATTAATGAATAATAATATATTGTTTGGAGGAGTAAATAAAATGAACAAAAGAAAGGAGTAATCAACTAATGATCATACAAGAAAATTCTAGCTATAAAAACAGTTGCAAAAAAATGAAGAAAAAACCAGAATTTAAAGAAGAACTTGATATAATACTTTCACATATGGAGGCTGTTAATTCGTTTGACGAATTAAAAACTCATCCTATTTCACTCTTGTATGGCTTTGAAGTACTTCGCAGCGATTTAACTGGATATTATAAATTTTCGATAACTCGCAATAATAAATATAGACTTTTGTTCTCTTATGACAGTGTAAAAAATATAATTACATTAGAATACATTTCTGAAAATCATTATGAAGATTTTAAAAAATATTTAAAAAAATAATGAGGTGGAAAAATGATTCATACTAGATTTTACTTAATTTTAAAAGATTACTTAGAATTAAATGATATTTCAAATACGGAATTTGCTACTAGGATTGGAGTAACTCCTAAACATTTAATTGAAATTTTATCAGGCAAAAGTGAATTAACACTTTCTTTAATTGAATCTATATCTATTGTAACTAGTATACCTAAATATTATATTTTAGAAATAGAATCTAATGCTAAAAATGAAGATAAAGTTAATAAATTTCTTGAAGAAAATAATATAACTATATCTAATTATCTTTCTAAATTTCATTATAAAGAATTGGTAGACAAAGGATGGATAACAAATTATACTCATATAGATAATAAAATGAGTGTTATTTTAGATATACTAAAGTATCTTAGAGTAAAAGATTTTAATGCTTTGTACAAGTTAGATGCAAATATTAAATTTAAAAGTAAAAATGATAAACAAGAACTGTTATTGTTGTGGTTAGAACGTTGTTATAAATTATCATTAAATCAAAATGTTAATAATTACAATATTAATAATATTAATTATTTAGTTAATTATATAAGAAATTGTGCTATGCATAATGAATTTAACGAAGAAGAGTTAATAAAGAAATTTAATGAATATGGTATTAAGTTAATTATTGAAGACGATTTACCTACTTCAAAAATAAGAGGAGCATTTAAAGTTCATAAAAATGTTCCAAGTATTTATATTACCCATAAACATCAAAGAATTGCTGATATATATTTTACGTTATTACATGAATTATCTCATTGTAAAAGTGATTTTAATAAGGCAAAAGCAACTAATATAGTGACATATAATGATGAGGAAGTAGCAGACAAACAAGCATTAAATTGGATGGTAGACGATATATATTATAATAAAATTATATTAGATAAAAATTATGATATTAATAAAGAAGAAAAGTATCCTAAATGTTTTGTTGCTTATCGTTTAGCAATGAATAATAACATTAAATATTCTAGTAAGATCTATCAAGTAAATAATCCATTAATTTTATCAATTTCGTTATGTGAAACTAGAAAAAAATGAATATTTTTTATTGTAAACTTAACACATTTAATTTAATAATGACTACCTATATTATAACAATTTGATATAATCATAACTTAAAGAGGGATGCAATATAATGAAAAAAATAATAAGTTTTATAGTGTTAATCTTATGGATGATTGTAATATTTTCTTTTTCAAGTGCAGATGCAAATAAATCAACTGGTACAAGTGATAAAGTTATAACTACTATGATTGAAATAAAAGATAAAATAACAAATAATGAAACTCCTAATAATGAAAAAGAAATAATAGTTAAAAATTCATCTTTTTATATTAGAAAAATAGCTCATATAACTGAATACTTAATTTTAGGTTTTCTAATGTTTAATTTATTAAAACAATATAGTGTTACAAATATTTATTATGCAATTGGTTTATCTATTTTATATTCATGTACTGACGAATTTCATCAATTATTTATAAGTGGTAGAAGTGGAAGTATTAGAGATGTTTTAATAGATTCTA
>ERZ825670.3170-NODE-3170-length-14306-cov-4.072697_pt1 | contig 14306 bp, 8 predicted proteins | sample MGYA00519929_ERZ825670 | MGnify/ENA primary metagenome ERZ825670 (study PRJEB31778, sample SAMEA3449207) | human gut metagenome | biome: human gut; feature: human-associated habitat; material: faeces | place: United Kingdom | collected 2010/2012 ...
CTACCACTAGTGTGCGAGCACACGTGGTGTCAGACCTTTTGACCCTGGTATCATATAAATAATGGAGCAGTGGAGAGTTGAACCTATGTTAGATTTTAGAAGAATAGAAATGTCAGATTTTCCTGCACTCAGGAAAATGTATGAAAAGTATGGAAACTGGTCATGTGACTGCACGATCTGCGGTACTTATATGTGGAGGGATTATCTGGATATCAGGATTTCTCTTGAGGAAGAGAAGCTGATCGTGTATCAGCAGTTAGACGGAAAGCATTTATTTTATATTCCGCTGATGGAAGACCGGATTGCAGGGATTAGAGAGATTGTTGCTTATATGAAAGAGCAGGGTGAGGAGTGCTACTTTTATCCGGTAGCGAACGAAGAGTTGTCTTTATTTGAGGAAGCCGGATACAGGATCGAGACAGAGCGGGATGAAGGCTGGAATGATTATGTCTATGATATTACAGCTCTGGCAAATATGAAGGGAAAAAAATATCATAACCACAAAAATCATATCAATAAGTTCAATGCATTGTATGAAAATGTAGAATTGCTGGATATCCGGGATGTAGAACCGGCAGAGTATCTACAATTTCTGGATGATTATGTAAAGAGTGAACATAAAAAAGCGACGATCGCAAAAGAAGAAAATGTAAAGGCAAAAGAAGTGCTTTCCGATCTGGAGGCTTATGGGGTAGTCGGATATGTTCTGAAAGTGGACGGAAAGATCGTAGGACTTGAAGTAGGAGAAATTCTGGGAGATTATTATTATTCTCATATTGAGAAAGCGGATAAGACCTACAATGGTGTGTACTCGAAGCTGGTTCAGCTCGTATCACAGGATCTGCAGGAGAAAGTAAAATATATGAACCGGGAGGAAGATCTGAATGAGCCGGGGCTGAGACGCTCAAAGAGAGGTTATAAACCGATCGGTTATATCGAGAAGAACCAGGTTAAGATATTAGACTAATTTGAGATAAGGGGTCAGGTTGAATGAAAAAAGAAAGAAAAGTAATTGATGCACATCTTCATATTTTCGGTCATTGTGAATTTGGAGACCGTCTGGCACATGGGATCGGAGATGAACCTACGCAGGAATACCTGACTGAAAAATATTATGGCAGATTGGGAATTGAAAAAGGGATTGTGATGGGGAATGGCCCGTTGGAAGAGCAGGGAAAGAATCTGGGGGAGTACTTTTACTATAGTGCCGGACTGGATGAGAAGGATTCCTGGCTGAAGCTGGAGGAGATCGAGTCACATCTTCAGAGAAAACGCTGTGTAGGTGTGAAACTGTATCCGGGATATTATGAACTTTATCCCAATGATAAAAGTCTGTATCCGATTTATAAAATGACGGAAGAATATGGGAAAGTTCTATCAGTTCATACGGGGATGGTTGCCGGAAATGGCGGGCATCTGAAGTATTGCAGACCGATCCATCTGGACGATATAGCGACAGATTTTCCAGGTTTGAAGATTGTGATGTGCCATTTTGGAAATCCGTTTTTACAGGAGGCAGCGGCCGTATTAGAGAAAAATCCAAATATGTATGCAGATCTTTCAGGATTGATAGAAGGTGCTTTTGAAACGGAAACGTTTATAAAAGATCAGTCAGGTTACCTGGAAATTTTGAAATCATGGATGCATTATGTCAGCGATTATGGTAAATTTATATATGGGACAGACTGGCCTGCGGTCAACTGTTTTGAATATAGAGAGTTTATAAAAAGGCTGGTGCCGGAGCAATATCATGAAAAAGTATTTTATGAGAATGCAGTCCGCGTGTATGGCCTGGTATAGTCGGGGACAGAGATGAAATATTATGAGGATAAATCCGACAGAAAGATGGAGTTAAAGCTTTTGTCATTGTCGGAAGATGATAAGTTGATCAGAGAATGTATGGAACAGGCATCTGCATTTTACGGATGTCTGGGAAAAATGGGTGTTACAGAGATACTCTGTGACAGAAAAAAAGCACAGGAATTGGGGGCAGACTGCCAGATAACCGGAATTTTTACCGGTGGGGAGCTGACCGCATTTGCCTGTGCTTTTGAGTATACAGGATTGAAAAGAAATGGAAGGAAATGGCTGAATCCAGGTGATAAAGAATGGCGGCAGATCGAGACATTGGGAACGAATGTTGTTGTGATACCTCTGCTTGTTGGAAAAGAGAAGGTGGGCCGGTTGATCGAACTGCTTCGGGAACAATACCGGGACAGTCATCTTTTGTTCAGAATTAGCGGAGAGCAAAGTGAAAAATTTCAGGAAGACCTGGCAGTGGTATCAGAGAAGAATCTGAAAAGCCATAGATACGATGCGGCAGGTGAAAACGTGTGGCTTTTTCATTTTGCACCGCAGATCCGAATGGAAGATACTTATTTTGAAGAAGAGATATTGTTAATATTGCCGGGGCAGGAAGTGCTTCTGGAAATGGGAATAGAAGAGGCAGAAGTGACGATGGTGAAACTGACCGGTTATGAGATCGTCCGATCTGAAAAAGGCAGTGCTTTTTTCAGAAAACCAGGAGCGGCCTGTGAGGGGGTTCTGCTGCAGTGTGATTATGAACAGCTTCTTCGATATCAGCGGTTTATCAACCTTACTAATTATGAAGAACATTTTGAGCAGACAGACAGGGGAAAAGCACTGATCTATTCAGAAAAATATCAAAGTGACAGCTCTCTTCTGTGGAATGATCTGCTCCGTGAAATGGTAAAGACAAGAAAAGCGGAATGGAGCATTGTTCCTGACAGTTACATTATGTATCCGGTGACGTATAAAGAGCAGGACCGGCTTTTAGAATGTGCCTGTTATGATAATCAGGAGATCGGCAATTATATGCATTATATGGATATCCGTCTGCAATGTGAAACAGGAGTTCCTTTTGGAAAAGATGGAATTGATTTGATGGAACGTTATAAGAACCGTCTGGAACGTATTCCACTTGGAAGGCTGAGAGTCAGGATCACATTGGAAATGATCCTGGATATCCTGGATCATGAGGATCAGCCGGTGGGATGTGATGCGGAGGCAGAAGCGGTCCTTTCGATTGACCGGTTGAGCCATATCGGAGTATTGACATTGGTTTCTTTGTCCACTCCTTTTCTGCTGAGTCATTTTCTGGATAACATTGTAAGAAACCAGTTGATGGTAATAGAAGAAAATGGAGAAGCAGTGAATCTGTATGCGTATATGCAGGAAAAATGGGGACTGAACGCTTCCGGGACTCCAAAAAGTTATGAAATGATACCGAAAGAGAAAAACTGCCTAAACAAAAAGCAGTTAGGAGCAGTTCTCCTGTCAGAAACGATCTACGAAGAGGGAGAAGATTTCGGGGAATTTACAGATGCAGAAATTTTGAAGCTGACAAATTCAGAGACCGGTATGGGACAGTACAGCCGTGCTTTTGTTGTGGCACATACAAATGTGCTTCTGGACTTTGAAAAAGACCTGCGGGGAACGATACAGGCAAGGATGTATAATGCAGCATTTACCTGCTTTTATGTGGAATTGCTGATGTTTGAAGAGGCGGCACTGACTTGTTTCAATAAGGAACTGATCGATCTGATGGCAGAGGTCATGCGGATCGAACCTACGGAGTTCCTGACCCGTGCAAGAACGATTACAAACCGGTATTTAAATACGGTGGATTTCTGGAATGTTAGTGTAAACTACCCGTCGTCACAAAAATCATTGCAAATGATCAGAAAATCGTTTCTTATAGATGACTTGAAAGAGAAAATGGAGTATAATCAAAAACAAGTTGGGAACATTTTTGATATCAACAGGGAAATCGTTGACCGACAGGAGGCAAAGGAAGAAAAAGAGAGAGATGATCAGTCCAATACAGCCTTGACGATCTTATCCGTTCTGTGCTTCTTCAGTGCCATGATCGACGGTAATGATTATCTGAGTACTTTGGACTGGCTGATACCGGCGGGAGTACTTGATATTATTTTAAAGGGAGTTTTCCCAATCACAATGATTGGCATTCTACTGTATGTGTTGAAAAAACTGTACGGAAGGTCAAAATAGTTACGGATGAGGAGGAAGGAATGAAAAAGACGATTCAAAGAGTATTAGCGGCAGTGATTTTATTTGCCATGATACTTAGCGGAGGTTTTTCCGAAGTCGGTAAGGTACACGCAGAGAAGCAGCAGGGGACAACGAAGCGTGCAATCTATGTTGTATTTGACAATTCGGGAAGTATGTATGGGGACGGCAACAAAGCATGGTCTCAGGCGACTTATGCGATGGAAGTTTTTGCCGCGATGATGAATTATGAGAGCGGAGACGTGATGAAAGTATTCCCGATGCATGATATCACAACAGATGGGAATACGGGGTCTGCAACAAAGTCATCCATGGAGATTCGTGGAAAAGATGATATTGCACAGATCCATAATATGTATACACCAAAGCCAGGCGGAACTCCGTATACGCAGGTGAATAATGCGGCAGGAGAGTTGACGAAGCTTCTGAATGCCGGAAGTGTGGATGAAGGATGGCTGGTTGTGCTGACAGACGGTGACTTTGACAATGATATTCCGGCCAGCGGATTGAAAGCAGATCTGGAGGGGAAGGCTGCGGCCAACGAAAATCTGTATGTGCAGTATCTGGCTAGGACTTGGAGGAACCGGATCAAAGATCGTATGCCGTGTATCTCAGATGGTTACGGAAGAGCAGCGGAAAAGGATCGGATTTGCAGTTTTTGATACGGATATCAATGAATTAAGAGAAATCCGTGAGGCGAATCCGTTTATCAAGACGATCCAGACCTCAACAAAGCTGACGGTCGGAGAGTATCTGAATATTGATACGCATGCAAGAGATGAGTGGTTCCCGGTGAACGGAATCCTGAACAGCAAATCCCTGACAGAGGGAGCCGGTCAGGTACGTGCGATTTCCAGACTGGCACTGGACACAGCGATCCGTGCGGGAAATATGGAGCCTCTGCATAATGCAATCGAGGAACTTTACAAGCTGGAGGGCGATTCCTCAGAACAGGCATTAAGAGTGGTCATTGTAAGTTCCCTGGCAGGAGGAACCGGATCAGGACTGATTCTCCCGGTTGCACTGTACTTGAAAAATTATCTTGCAACCAAATTTCAGGCAAGTGCCAATATTACAAGAGGATTCTTCATTCTTCCGGAAGTGTTCTATGAGGTAATCCGTGGACAGTCAGAGAGAAATAATCTGAAATGTAATGCTTATGCAACGTTAAGAGAGTTGGATGCCTTTCTTATGAAAGGGGACGAGACTCTGCCGGAGAAGTATGAAAAGACGGTCAAGCTGGAGTTCCCGAGAGTCGGATCCAATGATGTGGAAGAGTATAATGTAAGACCGTATGATTTCTGTTTCCTGTTTGATGCACAGAATACGGAAGGAAAGAAGCTGAACAGTTTTAACCAGTATCTGGATCATGCCGCCAACTGTATTTATTCTCAGTCCATCGGACCAATGAATAAGAGAAGTAACTCTTCAGAGGATAATACGATCCGTGAACTTTGTGCGGAACGTGGACGTAACCGTTATGCCGGTGCAGGTTCTGCAATGCTGATCTATCCATATGAAGATGTAAGAGAGTATATCGCACTGAACTGGACAAAAGAGTGTGTATCCAGTCAGTGGCTTGTATTTGACCGTATGTATAAGGAAAAATGTCTGGCTAATGCGGAGATGCGTGCACAGGGACTGAACCGGAGAGATATCAATGCGTCGGTAGATTATATTGAATCGATCAACCAGATGGCAAAGCAGAAAGATCCATTTGCATTATCGATTGAAAAAGCCTGCACGATCTACGACGAGGGTGGTTATAAGAAAGTCAACGATAAGTGGACAGAGTATGTCGGGCAGCTCAAGAAGTTTGTGAAGGACAGTACCATGAATGGTCAGATGGATCTGGATGCACAGAAGAATCTGGCAATGGGAATGATCAACGAGGTTGAGATTGGATCGAAGCAGGCAGCAGAAGAGCTTCAGGATGCGTACAGAGAGATGGAAAAGTATAAAGATATGGTTGTAAAACGAAGTGAAGATACTGCAAGAACCATTGCGTATTCGATCTTTAAGGCAAAGAACGACTCTATCACGAAGGAAAAACTGCCGCATCAGATGGAGACATATTTAAGAGATGAAGAAGGAAACTTTATCCATCCGAATGCAGTCCGTTATTTCCTGTATCAGGCACTGGAACTGATGAAAGCAGAGAAGGTTCTGGTAGAGAAAGAAAATGATAAAAAAGAAAAATCTTTTGATGGAATGTATGCAATTTTTGACAATACGAAGACGGATGATGAAATTGAAACTGTAGATCAGCTCACAGAGAGAAAGATTGATAAAAAGACGCAGCAGGAGTTTAAAGACAAGTTACGTTTTTATATCGGAGAGACAGATAAATACAGAACAAGCAGTGTTCTGGCAGAAGTTCTGGCAGAAGGAATCGATTATATTTCCAGTTTGTGTGAGGCGTTCCAGAATTTCTATACATCTTTCGAGAATCGTATCGAAGCACTGGATCGCAGAATTGCAGCCCTGTCCAAGAAATATGGCAATACAGCAGGAAGAACTTCCAGATATGTATGTGCGACACCGAACTGCTTCCAGAGACTGTTAAAAGAGATGCCTTATACAGGAAGCAGCATCACGATCGATAAAGAGCTTGCAGAGGAAATCTACAATAAAGTACGTAACTATTCCATGCTCAAGGATAAACCGGAGAATGGTGGTTACTTTGAACAGATCTTTGATAATGGAATTATCGGCTATTTCAAGAAATCTCTGATGGAGATCTATGGAAGCACTGTCAACATGGATGTGCTGACTGCACTTGAAAAAGAAGCAAAATACGAGAAGAATGAATATGATGCAACCAGGATCGAGCAGTATGTAAAGAAGGGGATCGCAGAGACGAGAAACCTGTCGAATCCATTTATCGAGCGTCCGCTTGGTGAGCAGAAAGCACCGATTGCTGCATGTACATACAGTAAAGAGCTGGATCCGAAGGATGATTCACCGAGATCTATGTTGATTGCAAAAGAGCTTGGAAATTATGGCGGAACACCGGATGAGGATATTCCGTTGAATATGATCATGTTCTACCAGTCTATTTATGGATTGAGAGCAAATAAGCTGTCAAAATTCTCACCTGGATGTGCAGCAGAGGGTCGTTCAGATGGTGAGTATTATAAGGCATATTATGAGGTAGTAAGCCAGATTAAACCAAAGTCAGATAAGACACCGGTTATCACACCGCATATCGACAGAAACTGGCATATTGTATCTGCATTGCCGGATCTGGACGAGGAGAATCAGAGACGTCAGGAAAGAGAAATTTACCGGGCATTTGCACTTGGAATTATCTGTGATCTGGTTTGCTATAGTAAGATTTCAGAAGGAAAATATTTATATAGATTAGAGCTTAATGATCTTGAACCGGAAGAATTTGTGGTTTCTAATGGAACACCTTGTGATCATTATTATGAAGTACTGGATGCATTGACAATCAATCCGGTTGCTGTGCAGACGATTCTTTCTTATATGAAAGAGAAATTTGCAGATGAACGTAATAGTTCAGGAAAACTTGATTTTGAACATAGCTATTTAAGAAGACAGATTAATGAGCTTGCAAGTATAGAATATGGTAAAGCTGGTTTATCTATTTTTGATGTTGCGTTATTGTTAAAAGTTTCAACGCCTTCAGCCGAGTTTGATAAAACTGTAGGTAAGGGAATTATGAGAGAAATTCTTACCCTGATTTATGAGTATGCACAGACAATGGTACTTGAGGCAGATTTAGACAGAATTTATGGAAAGTTTGTCTTAGAACAATTTGAAATGTTTGATAAAAATATAGACTGGTATATGGATAACTGGAAAGATAATTTCAGTGACTATATTAATGATTTGATGAGAATAGCTGTAAGCGATATTGAAAGAAAGAAACTGACAGATATTTATGAAAAAATGAGAAAAATCATGAAAGAATCAAGCAAAAAGAGAGGCTAGGGTCTTGAAAAGCATAGGAGAAGGCGGTGAATGAAATGCATACAGTGATCATACTGAACAAGCAATCATCGGATCTGCTGAAAGACTTTCGCTTTCTGTATAAACCATTTGTGGATGAAGGAACGATTAGTTTCTGTGACTGGAATGAGGCGGGGACGGACCTGAAATCGGCTGTCCCTGATATATACAAATGTATCAAGGGAAAACCGGACTGGCGTGCAATCGTGCTGAATACGGATTCTATGGCAGTACATACGTCAGGACCGGTTGCAGATGAAAAAAATCCATTTGATTTTCCGGGTGAGACGGTAAATGATACGGAAATCCCAAGAGAAAGTAATGTACCAATGATCCGTTTGTCACATATGTTGTGCGGATATCCTGCTGCAACAGTGAAAAATTTTGAAAAAGGGTTCGAGTATTATGATGAGAAGACCCTGAAGCGAGTCCGGGTGAGAGAGTCAGAGTTGACGGAGGATGAGGTTTACCAGTTGTCTCGGCGGTATCGTGACAGGCTGAAACCAATCTATCTGGATGTTCCGGTCTCTGAAGAAGTAAAAAAAGCACAGGATGAATTAAATGAAAAATATGAGTTCAGTGATAATCGCCCGCAGGAATTGATCTTTATTGCGACCAGGAAGCATAAAAAGGATGAAGAACATATTTATGAGTCCTGGAAGACGCAGTTTGAAATGGAAAGTTCCAACTTCAGCAGCCGAAATAAATATCCGAATAACTGTAGATTCATATGCAGCAGTATTACCAATGCAGAAAATAGTCTGTATATGAAGGAGCTGACAGAGTTCTGGGTTTCTGTTCTTACACTGGCGATCAACCGGATCCCGGCAAGTTCGCTGCAGGCATATCGTCTGTACAAACTGGGAATGGAAGCTTCAGAAGAGGAACTGGAACGGCTGCTGAATAAGCGATTGAACCGAATGGAGTCGGTCTATGATTTTGTTCAGGAAAGAATGAAAATGAAAGCAGAACTTTCCTTTCTCCAATGTATCCCGTTATCTTGGTATGGGTACAGAGATCAATGCAGTGGCATTGAAGTATCAGATTGCCAATACAAAATGGATCAGCAGTGAGAAATTTCCGGTTATGGATATGAAATGGATCGCGGGACAGTACTACAAAAAGATCTGTAATTATACAGACCTGCCAGTGAGTCAGGAGTCTTTCAACAGAGCGTTTCATGTGGAATCCAATTTGTGGAATACACAGAGAGAAGAAAATTCATTCCTTGTGGTGGAAGATGAATTTCAGAACTTGTTCGAGCTGACGAGACTGTTCGCAACGAGAGGAACGCAGCAGGGATTTATTAACGTGATCAGTGAAAATTATCTCTTAAGGGATTATATGCTGGGAAATGCACAGACCTTTATTTCTGACCCGAAAGCAATTCCGACGATTGTGGCAGACTATGCACGAACAGAGCGGAATACAATTTTGAAACTGATCATGCGGATGGCAGAGGAGCAGGTTTGCGAAGATGAGATCGTGGATGCACTGATGGTAAGTGGAATCAAGTTTGAAGATCCACTGGCAGCATTAAAGAACCTGATCTACAAGCATTGTTTCATAAAGGAAATCAACATTCGGATCTATTTCAGAGAACAGTTGATGGAAGATGCACTTCATACAGAAGTGAAAAAATATTATGCGATCGAGGAAGAAACAGAAATTGCAGAGTACGCAAAGAAACTTCAGAATGCATATTATATCGCAGAAGATGAGCAGGGCGATAAATATTATATCGGTGCAAAATTATATGGACATGTATTCCAGGCACTGATTCCGGGCCAGTTCCTGACTTATGATGGAAAATATTATGAAGTACAGGCGATCACACCACAAAATGGGGTCGTGGTACGAAGAGCAGCAGATCATATCACGGATCGTGTCTACTACAGGCAGTTGCGTCATATCAGGATCAATGACTGGAAAGATGATGAGAATATCGGTGGACAGAAATCCGTTGAGGGAATCTCAATCTATAAAGGCTATTGTGAGATAGATATTGAGACAGCAGGATACCTGGAAATGACATCTTATGAGAATCTGAATGCGGCAAAAGAAGTTCGTGTCAGCGGAATACCGGTTCGTTCCTATAGGAATAAACTGGTTATGAAATTGAATTTGCCGGATGTTTCGGAGCGGGTGAGATATACACTTTGCCTTCTTCTGAATGAAATCTTCCGCACGATTTATCCAGATGCTTACCCATATATTTGTGCGGTAACCTTGGTTGATACGAATCATGCACCGGAAAAGTTAAAAGGTGCAATGTATACACTATCAGGAAAAGTAGACGGAAGTGCAATTTATATAGTAGAAGACAGTGAGATCGATCTGGGTCTGATCGCATCTGTTGAACGAAATTTAAAGCGGTATTTTGAAATCATAACAGAAGTACTGATGTGGCATGAGCAGAAAATGGCTGAAAATCCGAAAAAAGAAAGCAAACCGGAGGACTATGAGACTCCGTTTACGCCGGAAGCCGGAAAAGAAGAGGAAGCTGCGAAGAAAGCCAGGGAGAAAGCCGAGAAAGAGAACAAGAGATTCCTCGGAAAAATAAAGAGAAAATTAAGGAAATTCTGGGAAAAGATCACTGCGGGATTTAAAAAGAAGCCGAAAGATGAGCCGGTGGAAGAAACTCCAACAGAAGAAACACCAACAGAAGAAACACCAATAGAAGAAACACCAGAAGAAGGAATTTCAGAAGATAGTCCAACAGAGGAAACCACTTCCACAGATGAAAGAGACACAGAAACCGGAACTGAAAATGTCATGAAAAATGTGATGTATTCAGCAGAAGCAGAAATGGATATTGAAGGTGAAGATGAGCAGCTTGTGGAACAAAAGATGACAAAAAAGACGGAATATCAGAAAAGTTGTTTCCTGAAGTATGGCTATGAAGAAATCGATCCATACTTTGATTTTGGGGGGACGATCAAGTATCTTACTAAATATGGTTATGATCGAAATCCATTGCAGCAGGTTCGTGATGGCGTGAAGGCAGCAGAAGCTGATAACGCAAAATATGATCCACATAAAGAGGGAAGTCATTTTTGCGATTTCTGTGGTGTAGAGCTTGCCGGAGGAGAATATGAACTTCTGAAAGACGGAAGAGAACGTTGCAATCATTGCTCTTCAACTGCACTTAGGACTGGCGAAGAGTTTAAAGAAGTTTATAAAATGGTTGTCCGGAATATGGAGATCTTTTTTGGAATCAAGCTCAATGTGGCAATTAAGGTAAGAATGACAGATGCCAAGACGATCGCAAAACATTTCGGGGAAGAATTTGTGGCAACTCCAGGATTTGATGGACGTGTACTTGGATTCGCACAGAAAGATTCATCAGGATATAGCCTGTATATAGAAAATGGGTCTCCGAAACTTGCAGCAATGGCAACGATCGCACATGAACTGACACATATCTGGCAATACCAGAACTGGGATGAAAAAATGATCCTCAGTAAATATGGAAAGCAGTACAGGCTGGAGATCTATGAGGGTATGGCAAAATGGGCAGAGATTCAATATCTGTTGTATCTGAATGAAATTTCTTATGCGAAGCGTCAGGAAATCGTTACAAGGCTGAGAGATGATGAATATGGAAGAGGATTTATACAGTATGCAAAGAAATATCCGTTGGCTTATCGACATGAAAAGAATGCAACGCCGTTTGGAAGGATACCTCCTCTGTAAAGGGAAAATGTAAAGATGTCGGGGTAGGTCCTAAGGTCTTTCACCCACCTATGAGCAAGCTCATGTGGGCTTAGACCTTTTGACCCTGGCATCATGTAAATTGTAAAATATATTCTTCATTTACCAAAGCCGGGAAATATGATACTATGGAATGAGTTTAAAATTAAAAGGAGGTCGTTACATGATAAAATTGTACGATAACGGTGTGTATCTGTTGAATGGCACCGAGATAGTGGAAGACGCAGGAAATGTACAGACTCCTCTTACAAAAGAGGAAGCCGCGAAAAATACTATGGCGTATGGAATCCTGAAAGAGCATAATACTTCATCTGATATGGAGAGACTTCAGATCAGATTTGATAAGCTGACATCCCATGATATTACGTTTGTAGGAATTATCCAGACAGCCCGTGCATCAGGACTTGAAAAATTCCCGATGCCATATGTATTGACGAACTGTCATAATAGTCTTTGTGCTGTAGGTGGTACGATCAATGAAGATGACCATATGTTTGGACTGACATGTGCGAAAAAGTATGGCGGCGTCTATGTTCCGCCTCACCAGGCAGTCATCCATCAGTTTGCCCGTGAGATGCTTGCAGGCGGAGGAAAGATGATTTTAGGTTCTGACAGTCATACCCGTTATGGTGCACTTGGAACGATGGCAATGGGCGAAGGCGGACCGGAGCTTGTAAAGCAGCTTCTGAACAAGACGTATGATATCAAGATGCCGGGCGTGATCGCGATCTATTTAGACGGTGAGCCGGCAAAGGGTGTCGGACCGCAGGACGTTGCACTGGCAATCATCGGGGTGACCTTCAAGAATGGTTATGTAAATAATAAAGTTATGGAATTTGTAGGACCTGGTGTCAGCAATTTGAGTGCTGATTTCCGTATCGGTATTGATGTAATGACGACAGAGACAACCTGTCTGTCTTCTATCTGGAGAACAGATGAAAAGATCCGGGAGTTCTATGACATCCATGGAAGAAGTGAAGACTATAAAGAGCTGAATCCGGGAGCAGTTGCTTACTATGATGGACTGGTATATGTGAACTTAAGCGAGATCAAGCCGATGATTGCGATGCCGTTCCATCCAAGCAATGTATATACGATTGATGAACTGAATGCAAATCTTGCAGACATTCTTCATGATGTAGAGCAGAAAGCCCTTGTAAGTCTGGACGGAGCAGTAGATTATTCACTGCAGGATAAGATTAAAAATGGCAAGTTCTATGTAGAACAGGGTATCATTGCAGGCTGTGCCGGTGGCGGATTTGAAAATATCTGTGCGGCAGCAGACATCATTAAAGGAAAGAATATCGGAGCAGACGAATTTACATTCAGCGTTTATCCGGCAAGTACTCCGATTTATATGGAACTGGTGAAAAATGGTGCGATCGCTGATCTGATGGAAGCAGGAACTGTTGTAAAAACTGCATTCTGTGGTCCATGTTTCGGAGCAGGAGATACACCGGCGAACAACGCATTTTCTATCCGTCATACAACGAGAAACTTCCCGAACAGAGAGGGAAGTAAGCTGCAGAGCGGACAGATCTCTTCCGTCGCACTGATGGATGCACGTTCTATTGCTGCAACTGCTGCAAATAAGGGATTCCTTACACCTGCAACTGCACTGGATGTGGAATATAAGGGACAGAAGTATCATTTCGATAAAAATATTTATGCGAACAGAGTTTTCGACAGCAAGGGTGTTGCTGATCCGTCCGTAGAGATCAAGTTTGGTCCGAATATCAAAGACTGGCCGGCAATGTCAGCACTTCCGCAGAATCTGCTTGTAAAGGTTGTATCTGAGATCCATGACCCGGTTACGACAACAGATGAGCTGATTCCGTCAGGAGAGACATCTTCTTACCGTTCCAATCCGCTGGGACTTGCAGAGTTTGCTCTGTCAAGAAAAGATCCGGCATATGTAGGACGGGCAAAAGAAGTACAGAAAGCACAGAAGGCGATTGAGGCCGATGAGTGTCCAGTAGAAGCACTGGAAGAGCTGAAACCGGTTATGGACAAGATCCATGAGACATACCCGGAAGTTGGCAAAGGCAACCTTGGAGTAGGAAGTACAATCTTTGCAGTGAAGCCGGGAGACGGATCTGCACGTGAGCAGGCTGCATCATGTCAGAAGGTACTCGGCGGCTGGGCAAATATCGCGAATGAATACGCAACAAAGCGTTATCGTTCCAACCTCATCAACTGGGGTATGCTCCCGTTCCTGACTGATACAGACCATGAGTCACTTCCATTCAAAAATGGAGATTATATCTTTGTTCCGGATGTGAGAAAAGCAGTAGAAGAAAAGGCTGCGGTTGTGAAAGCATATGTTGTCGGGGATGAGTTAAAAGAGATCGACCTGAAGCTCGGAGATCTGACAGATGCTGAACGCCAGATCATACTGGATGGATGTCTGATTAATTATTATAGAGCAACAAAGTAGAAATTTGTAGTTGTTGAGAGTGAAAATGATTCGGCAGCAGGAAGTGTTTCTGACAGAAGGGCGTTCATATCCGCACTTGTTGTTGCATCGCAGTGCAGGACCCGCTTTACCTCAGCCCGTTGACAACTTG
>ERZ825670.3187-NODE-3187-length-14228-cov-3.575460_pt1 | contig 14228 bp, 15 predicted proteins | sample MGYA00519929_ERZ825670 | MGnify/ENA primary metagenome ERZ825670 (study PRJEB31778, sample SAMEA3449207) | human gut metagenome | biome: human gut; feature: human-associated habitat; material: faeces | place: United Kingdom | collected 2010/2012 ...
AAAAATAAATTAATAAATAAAAAAATAATAATTGTATCCACCATTTTACTAGGATTAGGCTTAATATCTGGAATAATATTCTTCTTTTTAACAAGTAGTCTAGATAAAATGATAGTCAAGAATGAAATACTTGAGTACACTTCACTTAGTGCTAAAAGTATAACATTATCTAGCTTTTTAAATAGCTTAAAATATAACTTAGTCTACATTGTAATAATTACTTGTTCAAGTGTACTATACTTGTTTAGCCCACTTGTGTTGTTTATTAACTACTATAAAGGCTTACTTATAGGATTTTTAGTCTCTAGTATATTTCTAACTTACAAATTAAAAGGAATACTTTATACACTAGTTATGTTGTTTCCACACCACGTCATTATGTGTTTGTTAGTTATAGTATATTCTAGTGTTATGTTTAACATCAGTTTAAAGCTAATTAAAGGTACTTTAAACAAAGAAAATATTAATTTAAACCTATTTATCAAAAAGATAATTATTCTTTTTATAATGGCTTTTATTGTATGCGTAGTCTCTTCATTATTAGAAATATATCTTAATTCTTACTTGGTTAATCTAATAATAGACAAATAGTACTTAATATGGTATAATTTACTTGATTAGGAAGTGAAAAAGTATGAAAGTAGTAGTAGGGATGAGTGGTGGAGTAGACTCAGCAGTAAGTGCTTATTTACTTGATAAAGAAGGATATGAAGTAATAGGTTTATTTATGAAAAACTGGGACTCTAATATAAATAATGACCCTGAAGGGATAACAGATGGAATATGTCCACAAGAGCAAGACTTTAAAGATGCTAAAAGTGTGTGTGATTATTTAGGAATACCTTTATATAGAGTGGATTTTATTAAGGAATATTGGGATACAGTATTTGCTTACTTCTTAGATGAACTAAAAAAAGGAAGAACACCAAACCCTGACATTATGTGTAATAAATATATAAAATTTGACTTATTTAAAAAAGAAGCAAAGAAACTTGGTGCAGACTTAATTGCAACAGGACATTATGCAAGAATAGAAAAAGGTAGACTTTTGCGTGGAATAGACAATAATAAAGACCAAACATACTTCTTAAGTCAGGTAAAAGCTAGTGAATTTAAAGATGTATTATTCCCAGTTGGTGGTTTAACAAAACCTGAAGTAAGAGAAATAGCACTTAATGCAGGACTTCCTGTAGCAGAAAAAAAAGACTCAACTGGAATATGTTTTATTGGTGAAAGACATTATCAAGAATTCGTTAATAACTATATAAAAGGAAAAGATGGAGATATAGTTGATATAGATACTAGAAAAGTAATAGGAAGACATAAGGGATTAATGAACTACACTATCGGACAAAGAAGAAATGTAGGCTTGTCGGGAGATGCTAAACGCCATTACGTATGTGGTAAAGATACAGAAAAAAATATACTTTATGTAGCGTTTGGAGACGATAACAAGTATCTAATGAGTGATGAAGCGGTAATTGAGAATATGAATTATATAAGTGATTTAAAACCAACCTTTGCAACTTGTAAATTTAGATATCGTGGAGAAGACATTCCAATCAATATAGAATACACGAGTGAAAACGAAATAATCGTTAAATATGAAAGCGCTAAAGCTGTAACTCCAGGACAAGCATGTGTAGTGTACTTAGGTAGTGAAGTAATTGGTGGTGGCATCATAAAAGAAGTTAGAAAAAACGGAAGTAAACTTTGGTATTTGTAGTAGGGTAGTAATAAAAAGTACTACTCTTTTCTTTTGATTTTCCCCATAACAATAGGGGAGGAATCATCTAGTATTTGTTATACATTTAATTTTCTTTTACTTTACACTTGACATACTACTGTAAACTGTTGTAAAATGTATTTATAAGGTAGAAAGAGAGTGAAAACAAAAATGCAAAATTTAAACGAATTATTACAAGAGTTAGGAATATCAAAGGTAAAATTAGCCAAATATTTAGGAGTATCTAGACAAATGATATATAATTATTTAGAACTAGAAAACTTAAATAAATGGCCTAAAGAAAAGAAATTATTATTATTTAAATTACTTAACATTGAAGATGGAAGTGATGAGTCAATTGGTAAAATAAAAGTAACAGCTGAATACTTAGAAGATGTAGAAACAAGACTTAATCAAAATGTAAAAACAACAGATGAATCATATTTTAATTTAAAGGATTTAAGTAAAGAAGAACAAGTATTAGTTAACGACTTAATTAATTTAATAAAAGAAAAGTTTACTGAAGAAAAAAATAAGAATACTTATTATGAATTCTTATATTTATATCACGTACTTCAAAGTATTGACTCAATTCCAGAAATTAAATACATACTTGCATATTTATCTAAAACTACTGGATTTAGTGATCCAATGGAATTTAAGTTTGATGAAACAGCGCAGTTCATACTTGAGAGTATTGTGTTTACTGCAATGAACTTATACAATAATGGTGGAGCTACTAAGAGCAAATTAATTGCTTCTCACGAAAGATTTGTTAAAGAAATAGAGAACACTAAAGAAGAAGTATTAAGTAGAACACAACAACTTACTACAGTTAAAATACAAGCTTTAAGAGAACTTGGTTATGACAAAATAACAAGTGAAAACGCTCAAGAAGTAATTAATAAAATTGCTGAAATACAGAGTAGAAAAGTAGTAATAGGAGAAAAACAAAATTAGACTAGAATTTTTAGTCTTTTTTCTTGCAATAATAGTTAATTCGTAGTAAAATAAAGTACAACGAAATGGGGGGGAAAAAAGTAAAGTGACTATATTTAATGATAGAATTACATATGATAGAAATAAATCAAGAAAATTCCTTGCACTAACTAATACTATACTAAACTACTTTAGAATGTATAGCGTATTAAAAATAAGTTTTGTTAAAGAGTTACTTATAAAAGATGGATTTACATATAACCCCAGTTATATCGACTTAGCTAATTACGAAAATACATTTAGTTTGTTTAGCTATAACGATTACTATGGAGAACTATTTAACAAAAATATCATATTTAATGATAAGATACTTTATAATGTAATAGACTACTTACTCGTTAGCAAAGGATGCCTTGTAAGAAATGATTTTGTTAATGAAGAAACAGACTACGTGCTTTTAGATGAACACCTATGGAATTCTACTTATTCAAGGTCTTACTATAATCTAATTGATAAAACTGATATAGACAAAAAAATACTACTAATTTCAGACACACATATTGGTAATTCTGATATGGAAGATTTTGTCTTACTAAATAACCTATACCTATATGCTAAAAATAATGGTGTTAAAACTTGCTTACATCTAGGAGATTTATTTGATAGAAATATAAATAGCTACTTTGGCTTTTCTAGAAATATAAACCAATTTATAAATAACTATCCAAAAACAGATATTATGACTTATAGTTTATTAGGAAACCATGACGAAATATATATAAAATATTTTAATCAAAATACAGTACTAAGAAACTACGACTTTCGCTCATTATCAATGTATAGAAAAGACTTATATATGCTACCAGAAAACAGTAACATCATTAATTTTAACGATACAGATTTTCACATAAGCCACAAATTATACTACAATTTTATGTTAAACGATTTGAAAATAAGCAAAATAAAAGACCTTAATAATGTAGATAGACTAGATTTTCCGAACATGAATTTAAATTACAAACTTTTTAATCCAATATATAAAGTAAACATATCGGGTCACTTACATCAAGGTTTCATTAAAACTATAGATAATTCAATATATATAGGTGTTCCATCAACTAGCAAAATAAACCAAATGCGTAGCATTGCTACTATGTTGAACATTCACTATCAAGATAAAAAAGTATTTTTAATTGAAATAACTCCATTATATAGAAATTTATTTAATGAAATAATAGAAGGTAAAACCATATATCACGAGTTGAACAAAAAATCAAAAACATTGTCAAAGACACTATAAAAGAGTATTAGTTATGATACTCTTTTAATAATTTTAAAAATGCACTTGCAGATTTACTAAGTTTCTTTTCTTTTAAGTATATCATCCCAATATATCTACTAGGCAAACTTGGTCTAACCTTTATTTGAAATAATTCTCCATTATCCAATTCATTAGTAATATACTCTCTAGTAATAAGTCCAATTCCAAAACCAAGCTTAGTAAATTCTTTTACCAAAGAATGACTAGTAAGTTCCATTTCAGGAGTTAAATTAACGCTATTATTTAAACAAAACTCTTCCAAATAATATCTTGTATTAGACCCTCTAGCAATAAGTATCAAAGGGTATTCTTTTAGCTCACTCAAACTAATACTTTTACCCTTTAAAAATGAATATTCACTACTAGCAAAAAAACCATCATGTATTTGAAGAAGTTTCTCAGTATTAAAGTCAACTGGCACTGAATAAGGTAAATTCAAAATGATTATATCTATAACACCAGTCTTAGCTTTATTGATCATATAATTAGTGGGACCAGTAAAAATATTAATCTTAATCTTAGAGTATCTTTTATGATATTCTTTAATATAAGCTAACAAATAATTCTGTGTAATAGTATTAGACACACCTATATTTAAACTTCCACCTTCTAGATTATTAAGTTCTTTAATTTTTTCTTCAACACTATTAATATTTTCCATCACTTCTTTAATCTGAGTAAATAAAATTTCTCCTTCATTAGTTAAAACAACACCATTCTTACTTCTAATAAATAAAGTACAATTAAGTTGACACTCAAGTTTCTTAATACTTTTACTAATAGCAGGCTGACTAATACATAACTCTCTAGCCGCTTTAGTAATATTTTTATTTACTGTAACACTATAAAACACTCTATAAAGTTCCAAATTAACATTCATAATTTCACTCCCCAGTGCAAGTATTATAGCAAACTAGATACAACTTTTCAATAACTTATACAAAGTATTTTAATTTATCTATAACTAGTAGTTATGAAAAACATGACAAATCAATATTTTACACACCTTAATGTGTCTGTTAAAATTAAGTTATCAAAGGAGGGAAAGTATGGCTTCATTTATAATTCATAACATTGCTGGAGAAACATTACTTAAAAAAATAGAATGTAAATACAATTTAATTTTATCAGAAGAAGAAAAAACTCACTTTCTATTAGGAAACTTAATGCCTGATGCTCTAAGTGTTGAAAATAGTATATACAAAACTTCATTACAACTAGAAAAAAACACAACTCATTTTAGGAATACTAAAACTAACCTAAACATATTAATCCCAGATACTAAATTATTTATAAAAAAGTATAGCAGTTTATTTAATAGCATAGACGTATTAGGTTACTTATTTCACTTGTATACAGATAGAATATTTTATAAAGATTTCTTAACTTCATCACTTAAAGGGAAGAAGAAAACCGATATCAAAAATATATTTAATCCAAACAACACAAAAGGCATATATAACGATTACACTAAAATAAATAAAATCTTACTAAATTACTATGGCACAAACTTTAATAAAGAAAAGTTTATCAAATACTCTAAAACACTAATAAATCCAGGAATAGAAGAAGTAGATTACTCAAATATTGTAAATGTCATTAATTTAACAGAAGAATTTATTAACGAAAGCATAAGACTAACCGATACCCAACTTAATATCTTAAAAGAAAAAGAAATTATAAATTTTATAGATAAAGTAATAAGTGATTTTCTCGAGTATTTATTTAAGCCTTATAAAAATATCTTGTTTAAAAGAAAAGGAGAAAGAAAATGATTGGTAAATTGGAAGAATTACTAAATAGCATTAACATAAATATACACGAAGTAAACTTAGAAAACTTATATTTATATGCGGCTATTACTAAAGAAGAAGACATAAACAAAGAAAGCTTAATTAACTTTTTTGGAGAAAACTTATATAAACCAAATAAAGATGGGGAATACCTCACTCATATATTATGTTCACACGCTTTTATAGGGAGTTTGAACTTCACAAAGACCACTAAGTTATTTAGTTTTATCTATGAGTTAATAAATCCAAACTTACCAGGTAAAAACTCATGTAGTTCTATAATGGAGTTCATAGTGTGCTCGCTTGACAGGTTGGACCTAAATACGTCCAGTTATTTAAAATATTTGCTTAACTTACATTACTTAAATAATTACGACATTTTCTATAGTGATATATACGGCTACGAATTAAGTGTATACTTACTTACTGCTTTTGCTTTAGGTAGCAGTGAAATAATGCTTTTATTTAATAACGAAACAGAAGTATCTTACGACCTAAAATCATTATTTGCCCATCCTAACAATATAAGCTTAAATATACACGTAGAATTTATAGGAAGATATAATGAACGTTGTAACCCAAGAGATGTATTGCATGGTAAAGAAATGGAGAAATCTATTAAATTATTTAAACAAATTAAAGAAAGCCGTGACTTTACTTGCTACCCTGATTATCCGTATACAGAACTAGACGAAGACTGGGAATGGAGTTGGGAATATAATAACGAAACAATAGAAAACTTGTTTGAAATAAAAAGATGTAAAAGAGAGTCTTTATATAAATGTTTTAGCACTGAAAATAGAAAAGTATTAGAATTAACTAAAGGGGGAAATATAAATGATTAACGAAGAATGGTTAAAAGAAGCATTAAAAATGATTTGTGAAATGATTAAATCATTAGAGAAAAATATAACTGAAACTAAGAGCGAGCAAGAAAAAATAAGCAGTGTTCTAAAGTCAAACCCTGACATACTAAAAGAAAAAGACGCTGAACTAGATAACTACATAAAAGAGTATGTTGTCAAAGTAGATGAAACTAAAAAAAATTTATATAGTTTAGTAGAAAATATCTTAAATAATTTTGATAAAGAAATGATTAATAAGAAAGAAAATCTTAACTCTTCACTTGAAAAAAGTAAAGAAGTATTAAATGATACAAATAGAGTAATAGAAATGTTATCTGATAAAACTACAGAAATAAATGTTCTTTTAAAAAATATAAATAACATAATAGAAACAGAAGCTACAAAAGTATTAAATAAAAAAGAAAAAGAGTTTATAGAACACTTTGCAAAAACCATAAATAGAGAGATAAACGAGTTAATTCCGTACATTAATAAATCTCAAGAGTTTTGTAAAGCTTTAACAGATGACTACCAAAATATAGCTAAAAAACATAAAGAAATATTAGAAGACCTATCAGAGAAAAAGAAGAGTATCATTAACGAAGTCGTTTCTAGTGCCACAGAAAAAATAATTGAAATAAATCCATGTAAAACTGTAATTATAAATATAGATGGTTATCAAAAGAAATTTACTTCAAAAGATTTGTTTCACGAAAAATTTGAAAAGGTCTTATCCCTTGCTTACATTAAAAAGCCTACACTTCTAAAAGGTCCTGCTGGAAGTGGAAAAAACGTCATAGTTGAACAAGTCGCTAAGTCTCTCGATTTACAACTATACTATATAAATGATGTAACAGACGAATTTAAAATACTAGGCTTTATGGATGCAAATGGTCATTATCAGCAAACACAATTTTTTAAAGCATTCACTGAAGGTGGGCTAATGTTTATAGACGAAATAGATAACTCTAGTCCTTCAGCACTTCTTGCTATAAACTCAGCTATTGGAACAGGTTACAATAATTACATGGCTTTCCCTGATGGTAACTTCTATCAAGCACACCCTAATTTCAGACTAATTGCAGCCGCTAATACTTTTGGTACAGGAGCAGATAACATATATTGTGGTAGGCAAGCACTAGATGGAGCATCTCTTAACCGTTTCTTACCAGTAGTAATAGACTATGACAAAAACATAGAAGAAAAACTAACTAATAATTCAGATTTACTTCCATTATTTTGGAATATAAGAGAAATAATAAACAAAAACGACATCAGACACGTAATATCAACAAGGAACATAATTAATGCAGTAGACTTATTAAAAAGTAATGCTTTTAATATATACGACATATTTGACATGACTATAATACAAGGTCTAGACAAATTTAGTTTAGCTACTGTTAGTAGAGAATTAAAATCAAATCTAAAATACTCTGACGAGTTTTTAAACTACCTAGACAGTAAATACGAAGTAAGTAAAAATGCGTACAAAGAAAGTACAGAAGAAGACTATAGCTATAAAAGAGAGTATTACGGAGGTTTCTAATAATGATTACTACACCAGATAAAAAGAATTTATTAATAAATACAGACAACTATAAACTTTTTTATAGAGAATATACTAGCTTAGAAGAATTCTTAAAACTAATAATTACTATGCCCATAAATCGTTTTGTATTTCATAAAATACAAAGTGATGCTTATTATGAATATTTCCATTATTTTCAAACATTTAAAGAAGCTTGGGATGCTTGCTACTATGGATGGGACTATGAGTTTGAAACTTTTAAAGAAAAAATAGTTAACTTAGAAACTCAAATAATTAATGATTATACTAAATCAAAAGAGTTAAAAATCAGTGGGTACTATCCAAATGTACCAGCATTTCTAAAAAATAACCCTAGAAACATGATTAACACTGTTTATCAAGTAAAACCAGTTAAAACAATTATAATAAATTTTTCACTGAGTTATCCAGAAACCGAAACTAAAGATGCTATCATCAATAGGGGAGTATGCTTGATTTGTTTAATTAAAGAGTTAGAAAAAACTTATAACGTAAAACTAAATATCTTTGCAGTAACCTACACATCAGATTATAGAAACGAAATGATTTATACTGTAATAACAGTAAAGAAGGAAAGAGAATTACTTAATCTCAAAAAATTATATTTTCCATTAGTTAACCCGGATTTTCTAAGAAGACTACTTTTTAGAAATACTGAATGCCATTCTGTAATTAACCCTGCTTGGGAAAGTTCATATGGTTTAGTGTATTTTCCAATTGAAGAAGATAAATGTCTTAATAAAAACTCAATTTACATCTCTTTTCCAAGTGACATGGGTATAGTAGGGGAGAACTTAAAAGAAGACTATCAGTCGTTTCTTAAATACATTGAAAGTAATATGAATACATCTTACACGCTTAAACATAAAAAATTTTTAAAAATGCCATAACCCTGCTAAAAAGTATAGTAGAGTAGAAAAGAACTAATAAATTTAGTATATTATTTATAAAAATTCATATAATACTATTGACGTACGTTCAAAAGTACGTTATAATATTATACAGAAAAGAGGTTAAATGATATGAATAGTATAAATATAACAAATGCAAGACAAAATTTGTTTCAATTAGTTAGCGATGTAAATGTTGGATATAACCCAATAACTATTGTAAATAGTAAAGGAGATAATGCAGTTTTAATCAGTGAAAACGAATGGAAAAATATAGAAGAAACTTTATATTTAGAAAGCATACCTGGTTTTTCAAAAAGTATAAAAGAAATTGATAAAAACGAAGATTGGAGCAAATCTGAATTATACGATTCAGACAAAGAATGGTAAATGTATAATATTTATTTTTCTAAATATGCTTTAAAAGATAAAAAGAAATTGAAAAACTCTGGGTTAGAGAACGCTGCAAAACAAATTTTAAATATAATGATGGAGAACCCATTTGCATATCCACCATCATATGAAAAACTAGTAGGAAATTATGAAGGATTATATTCAAGGAGAATAAACAGACAGCATCGTATTGTTTATAAAGTGAACGAAACAAAAAAAGAAATTTATATTTATAGAATGTGGACACACTATGATATATAGTAAATAATAGCTATATATCTTTTTATTTATAAAATAGAGTACAAATCTAAATTAATAACTAATAATCTTTTATATCTAATCTTTCTCAAAAATAGAACTTAACATAATATATATTATCAGAACTTGTATTAATTAATATAATCTTTAAGTAGTACATAAGCTAAAATTGCCCCCAAAGGCTCCGCTAAGCCTGATATTAATGAAAGCATAAGTCCCCTACTTCTCTTATTAGTAGCGTAGTAGACTGGTACTGCAATACTTATTCCTTCTGGTATATTATGTAGCATTATAGCAATACCTAAACTAATTCCTGTACTTAAATCGTTGTAACTAGCCATAAATGTAGCAATACCTTCTGGAAAATTATGTACCATCAAAGCTATCATACTAAGAACCCCTACCCTATACAAATCATTACTAGATAGTAGGGTGATTTTTTTATTTATCTTAGTAACTAAAGTTTTTCCTAAAAGAAACATCACACTACCTATAATAAATGTCCAAAATATTCCAAAATTATTATATAATACTAAAGTACTATCTGGTATTAATTCAAATACACTTATAGAAATCATAACACTTAAACTAAAACTTAAACAAAAACATATAAATTTATCCTTATCTTTAAACTTAAGAAAAACAACAAGCCCACCTAAAAACGTACTAACTCCAGCTAGTAAAGAAACTAGTAAAGAAAAAAAGACATTATTATTAATAGTATACACCACCCTACTACAATAATATGTCTTTTTTACACTTTTAAAACTAAACTTTTATTTTCTTTTATAATAATGTCTCTTTCATAAGAAGTCATATTTTTTACTATCTCACTCATTTGTTCTATAGTGTAGTTACCCTTAACTAAAACATTACCATACATATCAAACGCTACACCATCACTACCATTAGAAACAATTATACAATAACAAGATAAATTACTTGTATATATTGAAGAGAAGTCAACTCCTTTTACACTAAACAAAAGTGTTTTTCCGTCTATACTATATAACTCTAAAATAGAGTTTTCCATACTACTTACCAATATAGAATTATTTTCATAAGTATGTATAATACTTTTATTCATTAAATTATCAATATACTCATTAGTTAACGTAGAATACACGTTAGAATACTGTCCATCATTTCTTAAAATAAGCACATTTTCATTATCAAGCGCTATAACGTCAACCATCTTATCAATCACATTCATATTTTCAATTGCATTGTATTTAGAATTATAATAAATTAAATATTGATAGTTTTCTTCCTTAATAACTATATAATTATTTACCATATGCTTAACTTGTCCATAAAAATATAATAACTCATTATTAGTAGTATTAACAATATAATTATTTAGTTTATCACTTAAAAGTAGTATATTAGTATTCTTGTCAAAACAGTAAATAGAGAACTTTTCATCCATTACTTTATCTAAATCCAAATCATATAACATATAATTTGAAGTAATTATTTTGTTTTTATACACTACTCCATCTTTACTACTGATGTTCTCTATTAGTTCTTGTTTTTCAACTAATAGATAATCATTAAACAAAGTGATAGAATTAGCATTGACCATCTTAAATTCTCCACTCACAAGATTAAAATAGTAAAACACCTTGTTACCCTTTTCTCCAGTTTCCAATATAACAGTATCTTCTCTTACTACAGTATATCCTTTTATTTCGGGTAATGTAACTAATTCATGTTCTTTATTAACTACTTTAAAATAACTCTCTTCTCCTTTAGTAAAACTAACAAAAAAGTAATTATTATTAATGCCTAGAGTAACAAAGTCATTAAAGTATTCCATCTCTGTTAATGAAACTAAACACTTTTTATAATCATTTACTTTATTTATAGTAATTATCTTGCAAGTTATGTCTATAACAGCTACACCTTCAAGCGCAATTAAAACAGCAAGAAGTGACGCTTTTGTTTCTTTTTTCATACTTCCTCCGAGTAAGTAGTATTATACAGCAAATAATTTTTTTAGTCAAATATTACCAATAAAATAATGCCTTTTAATGAATTAAATAAAATAAACGTTACATAATACTAGTAGGTGGTGATAAGATGGCTAACATGAAAAATAATGCTAGAAATACTAGCAGAAACAGTGCAAGAAATAATGCACGTAATACTAGTAGAAATTCTAGTAGAAACAGCGCTAGAAATACTAGCAGAAATCAAGCTAGATGTAAATAATATTAAAAGGAAGACGGTTAAGCAAGTCTTCCTTATTTTAATTCATCTAAATAACTAGTTCCTAATCCTAAAGTATTTTCAATACCAAAGTTATCCAGTATAGTAGCGCCTATACAAGCAAATGTGTCTCTTGTTTCTAAAGTACCACGATATTTAAAGCTTTTACTGAAAAATATGACAGGTACGTTTTCTCTAGTGTGGTCTGTTCCTACATAAGTTGGGTCATTTCCATGGTCGGCTGTAAATATTACTAAGTCGTCTTCTTTTAGTTTGTTTAAAAATACTGGTAAATACTCATCTAACTCTTCTAAGCATTTCAAGTATCCGTCTTTATCTCTTCTGTGTCCATACTTACTATCAAAGTCATTTAAGTTTAAAAATAGTAGTCCATTAAAATCACTTCTAGCAAAATCACTTAACTTAATAAGTCCATCTATATTATTTTTAGTCTTAAGCCCGTGTGTAATACCTGTATCAGCGAAAATATCTTTAATCTTTCCAAGCGCTAATACGTCATACCCTTTATCATATAACATAGTCATCACATTTTTAGGTGGAACTTGTGTAAAATCTTTTCTATTAGGAGTTCTTGTAAAGTCTCCAGGTTTACCAACGAATGGTCTAGCAATAATTCTACCAACTTTATATTCTTCATTAAATACAAGTTTACTAATCTTTTCACAAATACTATACAATTCTTCTAATGGAATAATATCTTCATGCGCGGCTACTTGTAAAACACTGTCAGCACTAGTATAAACTATAATTGCACCAGTTTTCATATGCATTTCCCCAAGTTCTTTGATAATCTCTGTTCCAGACATCGCACAATTACCTATTACTTGCCTACCAGTAACTCTTTGAATTTCACTAATCAAATAAATTGGAAACCCATCAGGATAAGTCATAAATGGTTTATCATAGACTATACCCATCATTTCATAATGACCGTTTAATGTGTCTTTAGCTTTATTAGCTGGTTCTAGTTTACCATGATAACCAAATTTGTACTTCCCGTCATTCTTTACTATATCGGTAAGTCCAAGTTTTTCAAACACAGGCAAGTGGTAGTTATCACCTTCTAGGATATGCCCTAAAGTATTGGCACCTATATCATTAAACTTGTCCGCGTCTTTCGCCTGTCCTACTCCTAAACTATCTGTTACAATTAAAAATACCCTTTTAAACATTTTCCTCACTCCTTATGACTTCTATTATGATACATCTCATAGTTACTTCTTAATACGTCATTAACTACCTCTGTATAAATATTAGTTGTACTTATATTTTCATGCCCTAGCATTTCTTGAATACTCCTTATATCAGCTCCACCTTCAAGTAAATGTGTTGCAAAACTGTGCCTTAATATGTGTGGTGTTATTTCCTTTTCAATGCCAGTTAACTCTCTAATATTTTCAAGAATATAGTTAAATCCTTGCCTAGTAATAGGCTTACCATGATTATTAAGAAAAACTTGATTATATGTATTTCTTTTTAATAACTTACTTCTATAATCATTTAAATAGACTTTCAAGTAATAACTAGCAACTTCCCCTAGTGGAATAATTCTTTCCTTTTTCCCTTTACCATTAATTCTAATTATACTATTTTCAAAATCAATGTTAGAGTATTCAATACTAACAAGCTCACTTACTCTAAGTCCTGTTGCATACATAAGTTCAAGCATAGCCTTATTTCTATAGTCAAACTCACTATTTAATGGAATATTAAGTAGTTTATTTACTTCAGATATACTCAAATACTTAGGTAACTTCTTAGCTTTCTTTAAAGAACTAACTTCCTCCATTGGACTTACTTTTATTATACTTTCGTCCACTAAATAATTAAAGAAACTTTTAAGTGAAGAAATATGTCTATTAACAGTACTCACTTCAAGCCCATTTATAGAGCTTATATAAGTCAAAATATCTTTTTTAGTACAAGACTCTATACTGCCATTAAAAGTCTTAAAAAAGTCCTCTAAATCAAGCATATAAGAGTTAATAGTATTATCTCCTAACTTCTTTTCAGTTTTTAAAAACAATAAATAATCTTCTACATACTTCATATACCTTCACTATTATAATTGTACCAAATAATTAAAAAAAAGAAAATACTAATATTCTCTTTTTTACATAAATTTTAATCAGTTATTATTTCGTATGGGCTTGACGCTGTTCCATCTCCTGATTTATAGACTACATCTGCCTTAAGCGATATAACAGGACGCACGCCTAAAGTGTTATTAACATAACTGTTGCCTAAGACGCCAGAATGGT
>ERZ825670.3190-NODE-3190-length-14221-cov-3.175844_pt1 | contig 14221 bp, 10 predicted proteins | sample MGYA00519929_ERZ825670 | MGnify/ENA primary metagenome ERZ825670 (study PRJEB31778, sample SAMEA3449207) | human gut metagenome | biome: human gut; feature: human-associated habitat; material: faeces | place: United Kingdom | collected 2010/2012 ...
ATCCTTGTTCCCAGTCCAGATCAAAACCATCATTCTGCGTCTTGAATACTCAGACACCTTTTTCAAAGCATATATCATTATTACAACTATAATCAGGAAACTCACATACATTGCCAGCAGATATGGATTCTTGAACGCCTGTATTCCTGTATCGGAAACACCCACAAAACCTATCAAATCAAATAAATTATAGTCAACTGACGCCACTGCCATCTTCACCGTTTTGTAGAATATAAATACCGGGATTCCGATGGCTACAACCAGTTTCCAAAGAATTGTAAATAGATTTCTATCATCTTTATCCACGAGCAATGTATATACTACAAATGCAATTGCAGATGACAAATATAGCATGATAAGGTAGGCGTCTACATATCCCATATGTATCCAACTAGAAGGATCCGCAGAATCAAGCACCACATCAGCCCTAAAATATATACAATAAAATATCGATCCAAAACTGCCCATATTATATATAGTTACATATAAAAGCCAGCCAAATGCTGTGCTAAAGTACTGCTTTAAATTCAAACATAAGACAAATCCCAAAGCTGCATTACACAAAATAACTGCCATCTGATATTTCACATGAACATATAATACAATCCAAACAGGCAACGCCAACATGATAACTAAATATCCTATAGTAGTCCATTTCCGGCTTTTGTCCGAGTCCTTATCTATGAAGTCAAAATTCTTATGAACAACGTTGTATATAATCTCATAAGGAATCAACATTATTATGACCCCGATGATCATATAGCTCTTTCTTTCATCAAACCACCACTTGATAAAGGATGATATCCCCACTTCATCACTAGCTGATCCATCCATAATTTCTCTGAATATCACATAATCCTTCACCAGAAATGCTATTGCCATAAGTACTGCGATAACGCACACCGTGATCTTATATTTCCTTGATGTTACGTGGGTGTTATCATCTTCATTTGTAGCAGCATCCACGGCCGCATTTTCTTCAACTGAGTTTTCTTTACTCATCTCTCTGCACCTCTCATCTTTTGTATTGTAGCCTATAAAACTATATGCCACTTTTTATAATATAACCCATTATAGACAAAATTGCATCACCAATGCCACAGTCATTTATATATAAATACAGCGTGATGTCTTTGCCAAATATGAGGTATATATAGTATTCATTTTCGGAATAAATTACCCTCTTCATCCACGCCATAATCCGAATTGCCTTTCGGATCATCAGAAATTATATATGTCTCCTAACGATTTTGCTTACTTGTTATTTATGTTATAAATCCATATTAACACTTCCCAAACCACGAGATCACTAGGGGGGAGTAGGTTTATAGTACATAAAAAAGACCTGAAATCATACGATCTCAAGTCTTTTTTATAACCACTGGCCGTTCGCCTTGATATCACTCAAAGCATCAACGACTCTTACTTACCAACCTTCCTAAAGGTCTTCTTACCACGTCTGACAATAACGCCGTCGCCGTCAAACTTCTCCTCTGGAATAACAGCCTGGACATCTGTGATCTTCTCACCATCCACAACGACACCGCCCTGATCAACGGCACGTCTGCCCTCGTTACGTGATGTTACAAGTCCTGACTTTACGAGAACTGACACAATATCGATCGAGCCGTCCTTGAAGTCGTCTGCTGCAAGTGTTACTGATGGCATGTCTGCTGCAACGCCCTTTGAGAACAGTGCTCTTGCGCTCTCCTGTGCCTTAGCAGCCTCCTCCTCGCCGTGTACAAGCTTTGTGAGCTCGTATGCAAGGATCTCCTTTGCCTGGTTGAGCTGGCTACCCTCCCAGTTGTCCATCTTGTCAATCTCCTCAAGTGGAAGGAATGTGAGCATACGGATGCACTTCAGGACATCTGCATCTGCGACATTTCTCCAGTACTGATAGAACTCAAATGGTGAAGTCTTATTAGGATCAAGCCATACAGCACCCTTCTGTGTCTTACCCATCTTCTTGCCCTCTGAGTTGAGAAGGAGTGTGATCGTCATGGCATATGCGTCCTTGCCAAGCTTTCTTCTGATAAGCTCTGTACCGCCGAGCATGTTGCTCCACTGGTCGTCACCGCCGAACTGCATGTTGCAGCCGTACTTCTGGTACAGTGCGTAGAAATCGTAACTCTGCATGATCATGTAGTTGAACTCAAGGAAGCTGAGTCCCTTCTCCATACGCTGCTTGTAGCACTCTGCGCGGAGCATGTTGTTTACTGAGAAGCAGGCTCCCACATCACGGAGAACATCAACATAGTTAAGATCAAGAAGCCAGTCTGCATTGTTGACAAGGAGTGCCTTGTCCTCTGAAAAGTCGATGAATTTGCTCATCTGCTTCTTGAAGCAGTCAACGTTGTGCTGGATAGTCTCCTTTGTCATCATCTGTCTCATATCTGTACGGCCTGATGGATCACCGATCATGGCTGTACCACCGCCTATCAGCGCGATAGGCTTGTTGCCTGCCATCTGAAGTCTCTTCATCAGACACAGTGCCATGAAATGTCCTACATGCAGGCTGTCCGCAGTCGGATCAAATCCGATATAGAATACTGCCTTACCATTATTTACCAAATCTCTAATTTCATCTTCATCTGTTGTCTGCGCTATAAGCCCTCTGGCTACAAGCTCGTCATAAATCTGCATGTCCTATAGACCTCCTACATTTTTTGTATATCTCTTTATATCTGTCGCAGTCATTTATATCATAGTAATATCTCTTATCAATATAAATTTACAATAAATCACCACACAGACAGATATTATAACATTTAACCATGTCAGGTGACAAGTAAGTTCAACCATAAATATAATCGTTTTATAATATTATCTGCCTACTTCCTCTGCAGTTTCAGTCTCCTGCCGATTCCGGCTGCCATGGCGGCAAGCAGAAAAATGTACGGCGTCGTCAGCGACTGGTTGAGGTTGAATAACGCCTGAACAGCATAACTGGCTATTCCAAGGGCAACTGCAATGCACGCACAGAAATCATAGTCAGACGAACTGAATGCCGTCCTTATCATACTGACAAATGCAGACACGATAAGTCCAACGTATGTCACCGCGCCGAGTACTCCCGTGGTTACCAAATACTGCAGATACTCATTGTGGGCATTATCATACACGACCCCCACCTTGGATATCATCTCATCATAATATCCGGCTATCATTATGCTCTTGACCGACTCATTTCCGTATCCGAACAGCTTATTTACCAATGGGAACTCCTTGTACGTGCTGACAAGCCTGCTCCACACATATCCACGGTAATTACCCCATGAATCGTCAAATCTGAATATCCCATCGGCCTTCACCGAGCTGAAAATGACCGCGCACACTATTCCTGCAATCACAAGGACCGAACATACCACAAGTGAGATCTTCCCTGACCTATTAAATGTGTTACCATTCGAATCTTTCCTTGACAGTCTAAGTCTCGATACTGCATAGATCACGATACGGATCACCGCAAGCACACCAGAAGCCACTGCTATCAGTTCCGTATTTCTCGCAAAATTACTTATACCATCTAACTTTGCGATACTCTCCGGCGTTGTCTTAAGAAGCAGACTCACCGCAAGAAATCCAAGTGACATCACAAGCATCAGTTCCACAAATTCCTTTATCCTTCCACGGTATGTTGAAACCAGGAGCAATATCGCGGCTGCTGCACAGACACCTGCATACGCCAGATCTGCATTTGTCACAACTGTCGCAGCCGCCCCTGTAAATACCGCAGTCCAGGCGGAGAGCTTCACCCAATTGAACTTCCATGTGGCATCACCATCATATATCCTACGGTCGTCAAGCCCCACACCAAATCCGACAGGGATCAGCACGCACAGAAAGCTTGCAAATATATCTATATTGCCAAATGTCGATATGTATATATCCATTATGCTGGATGCTAGCCCGTCCCTTATTCCAAGGAAATCTATACCGACATACTGAAAAACCGCGATTATACACGTAAATGAACCGACACACAGAAATGCCGGGAACACACATTTTCTAAGACGCAGGCCGCGTCCCATACAGACATACAGGAGCATGGCAAGGATCATAAACTGAAGTCCGCACCTTCTGCCCTCCTCGCCAGTATAGGCGGCCATTTTATCTGATGCCATCACAAACGCAAGTACATTGGCTACGAAAAAGCCAGCCATGAACCAGTCCGTTGCAACATAGCTTTTTCTGTACTTAAACATCACAAATGGCTTTTTCCCGTCAAACACATCGAGCAGCACTGCCAGCACCATGAGCACCGCGTACACACACAGCGCCACCTCAAATGCCTTGTACTTAGTTAGTGTGATGTCAAAATATTTGTCGTGCATTATGAGTGGATACAGAGTTCCCATATATAACAGAAATATCGTGCTGAGCCAGTCCTGCGCCGTCCCGGAATCATCAGATTTTTTCTTACGAATCTTATCCATTTCGAGTCTCCTTTTAAAGCAGTGGCGATAACAGGTTGAGCAGCGGTCCTATCAGGGACACCTTGCTTATGTTATTTCTACACCAAAGTATGTCTATCTCCTCCGACTCCTCAAATGTTGCAAACATATCATTCTTGACATCCGCTATCGCCTTGCAGTCATAGAGCAGGGCGCCACACTCAAAGTGGTGATAGAAGCTTCTGTTGTCCATATTGATCGACCCCACCGACGCAAGCCTTCCGTCCATAATAAGTGTCTTGGAATGTATAAATCCAGGTGTATACTGGTATATCCTCACGCCAGCAAGAAGCAGCTCCTTGTAGTTGGACTGTGTCATCTTGTATATATACTTTTTATCCGGTATGGCTGGTGTGACTATTCGCACATCCACGTCTCTCTTGGCTGCAAGCTTGAGTGCCGTCATCAGCTCATTGCACACTATCAGATACGGGGTAAATATGTATATATCCTCCTGCGCATCATTTATCATCTGAATATAGAGATTTTCTCCGACATTCTCTCCGGTCAGCGGACTTGACTTATAAGGCTGTACATAGCCATCCTCTATATTTGAAAAGTCCACCTCCGGCTTATAACTCAGGTAGCTTCCCTCCGAATATCTGAAATAATTCCACATCTGGAGGAACATGACTGTGAAGCTCCAGGCACCCTCGCCCTCAAGTCTCACTCCGCTGTCCTTCCACCTGCCGTACTTTGTTATGCGATTGATATACTCATCCGCCATATTGTATCCGCCGGTATGGGCGATCTTGCCATCTATGACCGTTATCTTCCTGTGATCTCGGTTGTTGAATATCGTTGCAAAGAAAGGCACGACCTGATTGAACGCCATACATTTGATTCCGTATGACTCAAGCTCCTTCCAGTAATACTTTGGCACATTGAACACCGATCCTATGTCATCATACATGAATCTTACATCGAGTCCCTCTGCAGCCTTTCTCTTGAGGATCTCCAGGATCGTATCCCACATATATCCCTTATCAACGATGAAATACTCCATGAAGATGTATTTCTCAGCACTCTCCAGATCCCTGATAAGGTCATCCATGACATCATCGCCGATTGCATAGTATTTTACATTTGTATGCTTATAAAGGGGGGCCTGTGCCACATGCTCCATGTAATTGCATATTCTGTACGTTGGCTCGCCCTTGATATCTGCTGCCTGGCAGACATTTGCGCCCTTCACATTCTCATACACTTCCTGCTGCATAACTCTGAGCATGTTCTTCTTAAGCCTCTTCGGTATGAGCACATGTCCATAAAGCACATACATTAAACCTCCTAGTACAGGAAACAGCAGTATCGGCACCATCCACGCCATTTTGATCATCGGGTTGGTATCCTTTGTTATGAGATGAAATACAACTATCACGCTCAAAAGCTTCAATATTCCTGAGATGTAAATGTACCTTTCCTGCAGAATTATAATTCCAAATATCATCACTGCAAGCTGCAGGACGACCAAAAAACATGTTATCACCATTCTGCTGAGAAGTTTGTTAAGTATTTTCTTCATTCACGTATAACTTCCTTTTCTACAAATGATTACTGAACTGAGATCACCTTGTAGTCCTGATCCTCAACCGCCTTTGTGAGAACAGCGTCATCTACATCAGCATTTAGTGTAACTATCGCTATACCCTTCTCGTGGCTTACCTCGGCCAGATCGACCTGTGGCAGAGCCTCCAGGCACTTCTTGACTCTTGCCTCACAGTGTCCGCACATCATACCCTCTATCTTCATTGTCTTCTTCATATCATCATTTCCTTTCTCATTTTCAATTCTATGATTATTTTCAATTATATAATTATTCTCAGTGTTATCACTGTCATTTCCCTTGCGACCTGATCCTTCATCTTTTACTCCTACAGATCCGCTTCTATATTTTTCCTTGATCCTGTATCTATTATTTTTATCATAAATATCAGCCAAATTCAACCTCAGCGCGTTTGTTACTACACAAAAACTTGAAAGGCTCATGGCAAATGCTCCAAACATTGGATTTAAAGTCCATCCAAATATCGGTATCCACACACCTGCTGCAAGAGGTATACCGATTATATTGTAGATAAATGCCCAGAAGAGGTTCTCCTTGATATTTCTCATTGCCGCCATGCTGAGCCTTATCGCCGCAGGCACATCCAGCAGTGAACTCTTCACAAGAACTATATCGGCAGCATCTATGGCGATATCTGTTCCCGCCCCTATTGCAATTCCAATGTTTGCCCTCGTGAGCGCAGGCGCATCGTTTATTCCGTCGCCGACCATTATGACATTTGCATCGTCCATGAGCTCTCTGACGACCTTCTCCTTGCCATCAGGAAGCACTCCGGCGATAACTCTGTCTACTCCTACCTGGGCTCCGATCGCCTTTGCAGTCCTCTCATTGTCACCTGTGAGCATGACTATCGAGAGTCCCATCTTCTGCATCTCCTCTACAGCCTTCCTGCTCTCCTCCTTCACAACATCCGCAACAGCGATTATACCGAGCACCTTTCCGTTTCCAGATTCCGGCTTACCGGCAAAGAACATCGGTGTCTTTCCCTGTTCTGCCAGCATGTCAGCCTGAACGTCCATCTCATCCGTGATTGTTGCTGATTCGCTTATATATTCTCTGTTTCCCCCCACCATCACTATTCCATCTACCACTCCGGAAAGTCCATGTCCCGGAGCTGCCCGGAACTGTGTGACACTGATGTCATTTGTCTCCCTGGCATCACTGTACGCAGGATTGTCATTCCACTCGTCAACTATGGCCTTTGCCAGAGGGTGTTCACTCCTTCCTTCAAGCGCCGCTGCCAGCATGATAAGTCTTTCATTAGTTATACCCTCCGCGGGTATTATATCCGTAACAACCGGAGTACCCTTTGTTATTGTTCCCGTCTTATCGAGGACGACTATTCCTGTCTTGCCTGTCTCCTCCAAAGCTGTTGCAGTCTTAAACAGGATACCGTGCTTTGCACCCATTCCATTTCCAACCATGATCGCAACCGGTGTGGCAAGTCCCAGCGCACAAGGGCAGCTGATCACAAGTACAGATATTCCTCTCGCCAGCGCGTAGCCAACTTCCTTTCCGGCAATAAGCCATACGATCATAGTAACCACTGCAATAGCGATGACCACCGGCACGAACACCCCTGATACCTTGTCTGCTATCTTGGCTATCGGTGCCTTCGAAGCCGCTGCATCACTGACCATGTTGATGATTTTGGACAATGCAGTGTCACTTCCAACCTGTGTAGCCCTGCACTTCAAATATCCCGACTGGTTTATGGTTGCCGCCGACACCCGGCTTCCCTTGCTCTTGTCCACCGGTATGCTCTCACCCGAGAGCGTAGACTCATCCACTGCAGAATCTCCACCAAGCACAATTCCATCAACAGGAATGCTCTCTCCTGGTTTCACCACAAATATATCTCCGACAGTCACCTCGTCTATGCCCACCGCAACCTCCGCTCCGTCTCTTATGAGAACAGCAGTCTTAGGTGCAAGATCCATAAGTCCTTTTAAAGCATCCGTTGTACGTCCCTTGGAATATGCTTCAAGCGTCTTTCCAACGGTTATAAGAGCGAGTATCATGGCGGCAGACTCAAAATAAATGTCATGCATGAGTGTCATGACCTGAGCATCATCTCCCGCGGTCTGTGCCACCGTCATGGCAAAGAGCACATATACACTGTATATAAATGATGCTCCGGAACCCATGGCGACCAGTGTATCCATGTTTGGAGCTCCGTGTATAGCACCCTTGAATCCACTGACAAAGAACTTCTGGTTGATGATCATCACCAATATGGTGAGAAGCATCTGTGTAAGTCCCATTGCCACATGGTTGCCGTCAAAGAACGATGGCAGCGGCCAGTTCCACATCATATGTCCCATTGATATATACATCAGAGGGATCAATATTATGACAGATGCCACAAGTCTTATCTTCATCTTTGACAGAGCCGCATCGCTCTCCGACTGTCCACTGCCCGAAGTCTTGTCGCTGCTTTTCGTCTGCGCTCCGCCATCTGCTGGAGAAGCGCCATACCCCGCTTTCTCCACGGCTGATATGATATCATCCCTTGAAGCAGTTCCGTCCACCATCATGGAGTTTGTCAGAAGATTGACCTGACATGTACTTACACCATCGACCTTGGAAACCGCCTTTTCTACTCTCGCACTACATGCACTGCAGCTCATTCCTGTCACATTGTATTTGTCCAATGCACACACCTTCTTTCTGTATTACATTTGTCATTTCATCCAGTTGCATAATTTCAGTTACATTATTTCAGTTACATAATTTCAGTTACATTATTTCATAAGTCTTGTTATCGTATTTACAAGATCCTCTATCGTGTCATCCTTGCCATTTCTTATGTCATCAGCCACACAGGTCCTGATATGCTCTGCAAGAAGTACCTTATTGAAGCTGTTGAGCGCCGCGTTTATGGCTGACACCTGGAGCACTATGTCTGTACAATAGGCATCATTTTCAAGCATTCCCTTGACGCCTCTTATCTGTCCTTCTATCCTGCTTAGTCTATTCATGAGTCTCTTGTATTCCTCATCTGTCCTCTGTCTCTTTCTGTCGCTGCAGCAGCATGTGTGTTCATCACTCATAGTATCCGCCTTTCCTCTGTAAATATTTGTACATGTATGATCTTTTATTTCATTTATCTATCTTTCGTATATTTTATATACCCTATGGGGGTATTTGTCAATTCTTATTTCTTTATTGATAATCATAATCAATATCGCTATCTTGCTTGCCTACGGTTTATAACACAAAAAAATCCCTGTGAAAGATCTGAAATAAACAGATCGCTCACAGGGATCATATTCCTGTTATTCTGTATTTACTGCTCTGCAGTTATCACTCTATAACGCTTACTCTTCTACAGCATCTGTAGCATCATCCACCTGAAGATCAAGATCATTGATATCTATTGAACCATCATCAGATGAATCTGAAGAGTCATCTGATGCAGCGCTGTCATCCGTTATTGAAGCTCCGTCCTCATCGAGATCGGAATCATCTAAAGTCACATTATCATCATCGCCACCTACCACTGTACTGTCAGTATATGAGAATGACTGTGTGTTGAGTACACTCTTGAGATCGATCAGTTCTCCTGTCTCAGCATTCAGCATGATAAGCTGCAAAGGATTTGAAATATCAAGACCGTCATCACTCTGTGAACTATCACCATCGCCAGTCTTTTCACACTGTGCAAATACCCATACAGGAAGATACTCGTACTTGTCTCCATCCTTTATCTTATAGTAGGCAAGCTGCACGTTGTTAAACTCTATGCTACTGTACTGAGTCTTGTTCTCAGCATAATATGTGTTGACTGCCTTGGGAAGAGCCTTCACTGCATCCTCCCATGAGATAAGATCAACATTCTCCTTCTTGTCTCCTGTTGCCTTGAAATAATCGTAGCAGTATGCTGAAACAATGCCATTATCGTCTATCTGCAGCTCAAATGTCTCATCCATAGTGTCATACCATACATCATCTGACGAATTCAGTGAATCAATATTGTATACAGATGGTGTATACGGAGCTATTCCATCAACTGAGCGCTTGTATGTGATCACATATCCACTCTTCTCAGATGCAAGTGTGTTGTATGATGTATCGCTGTACTCCCATATAAGGTCTGTGCAGCCTGTCTCAATTATGTCTGAGATTCCGCATCCAGCAAGGAAGCTCAGCCCCTGCTGTATAGCATCATCCTGGCTGACCGTTGCTGTATTTGCTGTGTCCTCACCGTCATAGTAATCGTTACTGTAGCAGTATACTGATGATGCGCCCTCCTTAGGTCTATAATTGATGAGCTGATCTGATGGATAGTAGTCTATTGAGAATCCTCCGCTCTCTCCAGTCTCTGTTGAGTTAAATGAGATCATGTACATGTTCTCACCCTTTGAGCCAACAAAGGCATCTGCAGAATAATCACCGGCGCCCTCTCTCTCATCTGTTGCCGTTTTGAGCTGCTCCTTTAGTGATGAGATGTAATCGTCAAAAAATGACTTCTCGTCATCACTTGTCGACTGCTTTGAAAGTTCCTCATAATTCTCTATCTCTCTCTCAAGATCTCCCTTGTAAGGCTTTTCCCAGCTGTATGTATATACACCGGCACTTACATCAAAGAAGTTCTCACACACTCTCTTTTTATATTCATTATCTACCTGATTCTGATTGTAGTAGAGTATAGACATCTTGTCTGTATCAGGTACTGTGATCTTGGAGGCATTTATCTTAACATCCGTAAGACCGGTCGCATCGGTGTCTATTCCCTCCAGAGCACCCTCATAGGAGTCTGGCACATCAAGTCTTGATGCAAGCTTTCCGCCACCACCTGAACCATTCTCATCATCACCCATATTGTAGTCTACTTTCTTCTTTCCGCATCCTGTGAGGACTGTTCCTGCCACAAGAGATGTTACGAGAAGCAGAGTCAACGCTTTTCCATAACCTTTTTTCTTCATATAATACCAACCTTTCCTGCTTTATAAGCACCACGACATCTATATACTCCCTGTCTTTTCAGGCTCATTTGTTAAAATTATAATATATTTTAAAGTTCGTTACAACAAATATGTCATTCGTTAACATTTGTTCAGCTTTGCGACTATATTACTCCTTTGTGATGATGACCTTGCCATCGACAACCTGTACCTTTACCTTGTTGCTGTCGATTCCAGCTGCCGCAAGTATGTCGGGACTGATCTGAACACGGTTTGCCTTGTCCAGAATGGAGTACTCCTCATGGGAATCATCTGATGAAAATCCATCTGTGGACAGTTCGTTCATCCTGTCTTTATATGATTCCTTCATGATCTTCTCTGTACTTATCTTTCCATCTGCGATCATAACCACACGTCCAACCTTGTTGGCTAGACTTATGTCATGGGTAACTATGATTATCGTGATTCCAAGCTCCTCATTCAGCTTTCTGAACAGATCCTGTATCATGTTGGATGTCTTGGTATCAACAGCACCTGTAGGCTCATCCGCAAGAAGGATCTTAGGATTGTTTGCCAGCGCTATGGCTATAGCAACTCTCTGCTGCTCACCACCTGACATCTGTGAAGGATAAGAATTGATCTTATCCTCAAGTCCAACCCTGCAGAGCAGGTCGTGTGCTCTCGCATATTTGTCTTCCTTGTTGCTCTTGTCAAAGTACATTGGAACCTGCACATTCTCGATAGCTGTCATATACGGAAGCAGATTTCTTGAGTTCTTCTGCCACACAAATCCTACCGTGTGCTTTCTGTACTCAACCAGCTCCTTGTCCGTCATGGCAAACAGGTCCTTGCCATCTACATACAGCTTTCCGGCTGTCGGTCTCTCAAGTCCGCCTATCATGTTGAGCAGTGTGGACTTTCCTGATCCGGACTTTCCTATGACTGCCATCAGCTCTCCATACTTGATGTTGAGCTCAAGTCCCTGAAGAGCCATTACCTCGACATCATCTGTCTTGTATATCTTTACCAGGCTGTCACACTCTATGATGTTTTCATTTGTCTCCTGACTAGGAGCGGAACCGTCCGCATCTGATGTTCCACTTTGAACATTCTCACTGTCCTGCTCCGTCTGATCCATACCATATACGAACTCTTTCTGTTCTGGCTCAATCTGTTCTGGTTCATTCTGTCCCTGTACTGCGGTATCAGGTCTTGTATCCACATTACTATCCGGTGTTATAGTCTCCGGTGTCTCATTTTTTTTCTTCTTAAACAAATGCTTATCGCCCAACTATCTCACCATCCTCTATCTCATATACCACATCTCCAAGTTCCATCAGTTTAGGGTCATGGGTAGTCATGACAATCGTTATTCCCTCTTTGTATACAAGCTCCTGGAAAAGCTTCATTACCGCAAGTCCAGACGCCGTATCCAAGGCACCTGTAGGCTCATCTGCAAATATTACCTTTGGCTTATGCGCCACTGCCCTTGCAATAGCAACTCTCTGCTGCTCACCACCTGACATCTGATTAGGGAAGTGAGACATTCTTGATGAAAGTCCCACCAGGTCAAGTACCTCCCTGATCCTGGCATCTCTGTTTCCCTCATACTCGGCAAGCCTGAGTCCGAAGTCTACGTTCTCATACGCACTCATAATAGGTATGAGTGCCACCGACTGGAATACGAATCCGATGTTGTATCTTCTGAGTTTTTCCTTCTCTTTCTCATTCATCTGGCTGTAGACATGCTCGCCTATGATGACATCGCCCTCTGTCGGATCGTCCAGGGCGCTCAGTATGTTCAGAAGAGTGGTCTTTCCTGAACCAGAACGGCCCTTCAGTATTGTAAGCTTGCCTGCAGGCACCTGCATGTCTATGCCCTTGAGTGCATAGAAATCCTCACCGCTTCCAAGTCTGAAGCATCTCTTGATTCCTTTGGCCTCTATCATGATATCGTCCATGACTGAAGCCCCCTTCTTAAGCTCTGCGGCAGGATCAAATATATATTCTGTATTGTTTGTATTTTCACCCATAGATTAATCCTCCCCCAGCTTCAATGCCTGTGTGATATTCATCTTCTTCAGAATAGTCCTTATAACTATGAAGCAGACGATGAACATAAATATAACTACTGCCGTCAGCTTTATCAGGTCATATGGATCCACCGCTATCGATATTGCTATATTGTGTGCCTCCGGCAGATAAACAACAGCAACCAGCTTGACAAACAGAATAGTTGCAGCAACCCCCACTCCATATCCCGCCAGACTGGCAAGAACCGAGCTGAATATCTGCTCATTTATAAGCATCTTGTTGATCTCATGCATACTCATACCCATAGCTCTGTATATACCGAACATAAGCTCTCTCTGCTTGATGGATGTTATCCAGTATATCAGGAATCCAACCATACAGAGTATGATTGCTATTATAAATGACAGTGAGAACAAACCGTTTGTGATAAGTACGAGAGGTGACTCCTGCATCTCCTTTATATCCTTATCAAGGCTGTCATACTGTACTATGTTGATATCCTCTGCATCAATTGCTCTTAGTGCATCTTTATAGCTCTTGCCGTCCGCAAGTCTCATCCACACCTGATATGGTGTCTGACTGAATGCACTTACAACATACGCATAGTTTGCAACAACGAGATATCTCTCAACTTCCTCCATCTCTCCATCAGAGTTCTTCTGGTACACATACTGCTGGAATCCAGGGAATGCATCCACTATGGCACATACGGTTCCACTAGGTGATGCGATCTCCTCCTTCTCCTTGCCCTTCATCGGACTGTACCTCGCATAATTTATGGAATCTCCGACTTTGATATTGTATTTCTTTGCAAGGTTCGACGATATGATGACACCGTTTGACACCTCTGCAAGATCGTTCAGATAGTTGTACCAGTGTTCCTTGTTAAGTCCGCTCTGAAGCCTTGCCGTCTCACCGAACTCCTTGGTGTTTATTCCCATAAGTACGCTGCCTGCAAGCTCCTCTCCGCCGGCCTTTATCACCGCATCATCGTCATATATGACTCTTGTCACCTTGTCACATACAGAGCCCTCGAGCTTTGTATATCTCAAAATCTCCCTCGGTGTAATACCAATGAGTCTTTTTTTTCTTATCTATATATGTTCCTCTAGTCCACTGCTCCTGAACTACCAGGTCAGTTCCCAGATTGTAATTGATACGTTTTGTCTTATTATCATTTATCGTCCGCGCCATATTTGAATTGAACATTCCCATTGCAATGGTCATTACAAGGAATACAGATATAAATCCCTGTTTCT
>ERZ825670.3192-NODE-3192-length-14204-cov-5.306523_pt1 | contig 14204 bp, 14 predicted proteins | sample MGYA00519929_ERZ825670 | MGnify/ENA primary metagenome ERZ825670 (study PRJEB31778, sample SAMEA3449207) | human gut metagenome | biome: human gut; feature: human-associated habitat; material: faeces | place: United Kingdom | collected 2010/2012 ...
ACATCAAATATTTTTGCAAAATTTCCTCCAGTAGCTTGAAATTGATCTCTTTCAAATTTTTCATTATTACATTTTGGACATTTCCACTTTTCCATAATTAATCCTCCTAATATTTTATATATACTTCTTTTGTTTTTTGGTTAAATTTCTTTTATAATCTTGCAAGGATTACCAACAGCAACAACATTTGCTGGTATATCTTTTGTAACTACACTCCCTGCACCTATTACAACATTATCTCCAATAGTTACTCCAGGAAGTACAATTACATTTCCACCTATCCATACATTATTTCCTACTTTGATAGGCTTTGCATATTCTAATCCTTTATTTCTGGTTTCATAATCTAAAGGGTGGCCTGCCGTATAAAAACCACAATTAGGTGCAACAAATACATTATCACCAAACTCTACTTTTGCACCATCTAATATTATACAATTATGATTCATATAAAAATTTTCTCCAACAAAAATATTGTAACCATAATCACACCAAAAGTTCTGTTCAACTATTATTTGCTCCCCTGTTTTTGCAAATAATTTTTTAATTATTCTATCTTTGCTTTCAAAATCCGATGGTTTTAGATTATTATATTCAAAGCAAATATCTTTAGCTTTATATCTATCTTTTATTAATTCTTTATCATAGTTAGCATCATATAATTCTCCTGCCAACATTTTATCTTTTTCTGACATAACTCTCCTCCAATCATAATTATTTCTTTGAAAAAATACTAGCTTATTATAGCTAGTATTTTTGTAATTTTCAGCTGCTTTCTGTTTTCTCAATTTCTTCCAGCCTACTTACACATGAAGCGTAAATACTCTCAAGAATGTACCGCATTTCTGGTAAAACAATAGCTCCTCTTGTTAACCACTTTGCTCTCTCATACTTCTGAATTAACCAGTCGATATGCATAATAGTCTGCCACAAGACGTCTTTGTAGTCCGTAAAATCGAACTCAAAAATTATCGTTTGTTCTTCTTTAATGCAAAAATGGTACACATCCTCATTGATATCTTCTGTCTTTAATTTGTCCATTAGCTCTTGCAAATAGCCATAATAGACAAACAGAAATTTCTCTGTCTCGTTAATAAAGATATTAAGGTTAATTGCACTCCGAATAATCAAAGCAAACCAAACGAAAATACCGTAAGCAACCAAGAAAATCAACATAAAATAATTTCCTCCTTATTAGGTAGTATTATTAGTTTACATATTATATAATACCAAAGTATAAGCTAAAAGTCAATTATTTCTCTAAATTTAAGCTACAAAATATACGTGAAATAGCAAAATATTTTATAAATTTTAATATGATATTTTCTTTTGTATCCCTAATCCATCTCCATCACACACCAAAGTTTGAATCTTTTTGCTTTTTTTAGTTTTCACTATTTTTAAAGATTGTATAAATTTTGATTTTTTGTCACTATTATAATTCTGAGTATTTGCTTCTAACAATTTTGTTTCTTCTTTATTAAAAAATTTTTTTATTAATGAAAAAATTTCTTGTATTATCCTCATCTTTCCCCCTCTTTCTGGACAGCTACAGCTACAGTCCCTGAGCTACTAGCTAAATCAATTTGTTTTTTAGTATCTCTTGGTTGTTCCCATGGTCTAATTCCGTTATTTTTTTCTAAATCTGCTTTATAACATTCAAATTGTTCTAAAAATTCTTCCTTAGATATATATATAAATTCACCTTTTTCTTTGTCGGCATAATAGAATTTTTCTCCTAATTCTTCAAAATTAATATATACAAATGTAATAGGTCTTTTATCTTTATCAGACTTGTTATAAACTCTGTTAACTTCACATTTATCATATTTAAGAAATTCGTTATCTAAAATCAAATCATATAAAATTGACATTGTTGAATTTTGGCAACTTGCAAATTCTGGGCATACTTTTTTTAACAGTAAAAATTGTTCTTCCAAATTTTTTAATGGGTCATTCTTATATCTTTGATTTAATTCACTAGATTTGTCTATTAAATATTTTATTGGAAAATTCCCATCTTTATCTGTAAGTCCAACACTTTTAAATAATTTTCTTAAGCTTGCATCATCTAAATTAAAAGTTGCATCATGCAATTCTTCATCATTTTTGTGGCAGTTGTGATCTTTTCCTTCTTCATCCACATCATTTTTTCTTGCCTCTTCATAACTCATACAAAAGTTATTTGGTCTACAATTAAATCTGTGATCTGTTAAATTCCAAGTTGGGTCTAAAATTGTAGTCCCAACTACCCTTTCTCCATTACTAAGTTCAAATTCCATATTATTTAATTTTATAAATGCATGTCTACCACTACTAACAATTTCACACTCTATATCTAAACCTGCTCTTTCAATTAAATACTGCTCAACTCTTGCAATTCCATTACATACACCATATCCAGAACTAATTATTTTATATAAAGCTCTGCAATCATTACTATCAAATACTTCTGTTTCAAAATCTGGACTATAACTGATTTTTTGTCCAATTTCATTATCAATGATAGCAATTTTTTGTGCATCTGTATACTCTGGTTTTAATTTGTACATCACTTTTTCTATCCATTTTTCTGCATCCAAATACTCACTTGCTGATGAACTCCACTCCGTTGTCACTTTTTCATCATCTTTACTATCCAAACTACTTAGAACTGTCATTTCGGGGCAAATAGCACATAATTGCATAAATTTTGCCTTTTCTTGTCCGTATAATCTTGTTGGATTCACACTTAATAGTCTATCTAACCCTCTGTATTGTTGTACATCTGCAAACAAATCTAAAATAATTTTCCCACCATATTCTGTAGTTTTCATATTCAAAGCATTTACAAAAGAAGGCTTTAGTTGCGATATATCAATTTTTTCTTTTGTCTCTGGTTTTAATGTTACAAAAATTTCCCTTTTTTCATCTTCTGTCAAGTTTACAGTGTCTAATTTAGATATAAATTCTTCTTGGTGGCTTTCATCTAATTCCATAATTATTTCATATATACCTAAATCTGATAAATCTGTTTCTGGATTATTTATATATTTGATTAAATTACCTATATTAAAACTTTTTAAAATTGATATTTTTCTATATTTTCTAAGTTGTGTATCAGATAGGAATTTTTCTTTTCTCTCGTCACTATAAGTTGCCACTATTTTATCTTGTAACACTTCTTCTAGTTGATAAGTATCAAGTAGTTTATCTTTATCTTCTTCTTTCTTTAATGTTACTATTATATCTGAAATATCTATATTGTCCAGCTGTAACATATTACATATTAAATCTGGATTTGATACAATATTATATTTTATACTATCTTCCATTTCAGCTATAATTTTACTTACTTCATATGGTAAAAAACCGTGACTTTCAAACCAACCCGGTGTATTTAATAGTTTTTCTTTATCACTATCATTAAGTTTTTCTATAAAACTTTCTAAGTCCCAACTTTTAAAGCCTTCCATTTTTTCTTCATCTTGTAACATTTTAAGTAATATTTCAGAATCTGAAATCATCAAAATTAATTCTTTTCTTCTATAACTAGGCCATTTTTGAAAATATTTATATTCTAGCAATTTTGAAATCTCTCTGTCTGTAAGAAATATTTTAATTAAATCATACCATTCTCCTAAATTTATTTTACATTGTCTGAGTATTTCTACATTACCCAATATGCTTAATTTATCATCAGTCTCTTCCAATAATTGTCTGAATTCTTCTCTATCCATATATCCTCCTTTGTATTTACCAATCAATATAATTATAATATCATATTTTATCAAAAATTGAAATAATTACTTAAAATTTTGTATTAACTACACTTAAATTATTCATCTTTCCCTCTAATATAAAATTTTTTCGATTTCTTTTCTTGCCTCAATATTAGTCATTTCTTCATATTTCTCTGCATTAGGCACATCAACAATTCTGCCATTTCCGATATAAGCATTTTCACCATGTAGATACATTTCAAATGCAAATTTATTATCCTCAACATTAATAAAGTCTAAAACATCTATGTATTTAATGCTGCGAAAATTATATTTAAGTGTGCATATCTATTTACACCTTTATAATCTGCATAGAAATGTCTTACAACTTTGTAGTTACTAACAAATTCAACATTAATATCATTATTTTATGTTTAAATTTAGGGTTATCGCACCAAACATTTGTTCTTTAGTCAAGTAGTTTTATGCAACTTTCAAATTTTTATAACAATCCACAGGTAGAACCCGTGGATTTTCATATAGGCCTATAAGGCCTTGTTACAAGCAACCGCTTAAGCGGTATCGTTTGACGACTGCCATGACTTTTGCGTTCTTCTTACTTACCACCCTTAAAAGGGTCTTTATATTCTTTTATTGTTAATTGATCTGACATCATATCTTCTTTCAGCTGATTTTCAACATACCTATATACTGCTGATTTGTTATTTCCTACTGTACTTACATAATATCCTGTACACCAGAATGCTCTATTTCCATATTTGTATTTTAAATTTGCATGTCTCTCAAATATTATCAATGTACTTTTTCCTTTCAAATATCCCCTAAATAATGATATGCATAATTTCGGTGGTATACTTACATACATATGTATATGGTCTGGACATGCCTCTGCATTTATTATTTCTACTTCTTTCCTTCTACATAATTCTCTTAATATCATTCCTATTTCTTGTTTTAATTTTCCATATATTTCTTTTCTTCTAAATTTGGGTGCAAACACTATATGGTACTTGCATTCCCACGTTGTGTGTGCTAAACTATCTGTGTATGGACTTTTCATACGTCCCACTCCTCTCATAATTAATATTTTAAGTCGTCAAACTTTAAATATTATATCATATTTGGGGTGGGTATTTTTGTAACCGTTGCTCAACGCTATAAGCTTTCCTGTACCACGGGCATAGCCCGTGGTTTACCCTTAAAGTTATTAAAAATAAACGATTTATTTTTAAAATTGAACATAATATTCTAATTATCATCACTATTCAATCTTAAATTTGTTTTTTCTTCTTCAATTGCATCAATTAACTCTTTTTCAGTAGGTAGGTGTAATTTATATTCAGAAGAAAATATTGTTTTATTATCTTCTGGAAGAGTATATTTTACTATTGTTTCATTTTTATTTGTTGATAGTAATATTCCAACTGTAGAATTTTCATCTTTTTGTTTAATTTCTCTATCATAGTAATTAACATACATTTGCATTTGTCCAATATCTTGATGTGTTAGTTTGTCCAATTTTAAATCAATTAAAACGAAACATTTTAGCACATAATTGTAAAACACTAAATCAATATAAAAATTGTCGCCATCTACATCAATTCTTTTTTGCCTTGCTACAAAAGAAAATCCCCTACCTAATTCTAGTAAAAATTCTGATATATGTTCAAGCAAATTAGATTCTAAGTCTTTTTCTAAAAATCTTCTGTCTTTTATGTCTAAAAATTCTAAAACATAAGGGTCTTTAATAAAGTCTTGAACTTTCTCCTTTTTCTCTAAAATATTTATTTCATTTTTTACTTCTTCTTTATGTTCTTCACTTGTTGATAAAAGCCTTTCATAATAAAAACTATTTATTTGCCTTTCTAATTGTCTAACACTCCAATTTGACTTTATTGTTTCTTCTAAATAAAAATTTCTTTTAGCCTCATTGTCTATATTCATTATTAAACGATTATGGCTCCAACTCAACTGGTTCCACAGTGTGGAACCACCTTTATACGTTAAATAAAACTTTTTCATTTTCTTTAAATTTGGAACACTAAAACCTTGTCCAAATTCTCGAGTTAACTTTTCTGAAAACAATTTTAATATTTCATTTTGAGATGCCTCTAAATTATAGTTTTCAATTAATTCGTTTATAGTAGAACCAATTTCAAAGTATAATTCTACCATTTCAGAATTAATATTTTTCACAACATTCTGCTTTGTTTTTAATATTAAGTTATTTATTCTATCATAGTAATTTCCAAATACTTGATTATTTTGTTCTATTAAATCAGCCATTCAATACCCTCCTTTGTTTTTTGCCAATAACATTGGCAAAATTTGGTATTTCATAAAAAAATTTTCTCAAAATTTAATTATGTTTATTTTTTTATATATTCTTTTGCACATTTTCTTATATCTTCCATCTTTTGTTTTGTATCATCATTTTTATACTCAATTCTATCTACAAGAATATCTATATAATTATTTTCTTGAACATATTTTAAAGATATATCAAAATTAAGATCAAATATAAAAGCTATTACAGTTATTATTTTATTTATTGAATTCTCTGGCCTTTCTTTTTTTCTTCTTTTTATTAGATTATTTTGATTAAATTGTTTTATTACATCTTCTGTAATAGTTGAATTTTCTACTATCTCTTCTTTTCCCTTCCAAAACATTTCTACTGCTTCAAATAAAATATCTATTTTATCAGCATCTCTAATTATTTTTGCAAACAACTCTTCTTTTTCCGAAAGTCCATCTTCCATTTTATATTTATTATGGTTCTTTACAGCCTTTATTATTATTTCATCATATTGTGGTAGTTCTACATATTTTCTTATTTCTTTTTTTAAAATTTTTGCACCATAATCTCCATGGTCTATACTATCTAAATCTCTAAATGTTTTATACTTGGTATATTGTTCAAATCGTGCTATATCATGTAATAGTCCTATTAAAGCTGCTAATTTAATTTCTTCCTGATTCAATTTCAAATCTCTAGCTATTTCTTCAGATATTTGCATTACCCTTAATGAATGTTTTTGTTTTCCGTCTAAATTTTCGTCAGTCAAGTCATAATTTTCAGTATATTTTATAAATTCCTCTTTTGCATTTTCCATATTTATATCCATTTCTAATGAACCTCTTTTCACATATCTATCCCGTGCTATTTATTTTATATTTTAAAAGTCTATTTGTCAATAAATATTTCCATTTTCATTGACTTTCGGCTATTTTGCTAGTATAATCGATATATTAAAATATATACATGGAAGGAGAATTTATATGTCATATAATTTTAGAGAAATAGAAAAAAAATGGCAAAAATATTGGGACGAACATAAAACATTTTATACAGATGTATGGGATTTTTCAAAGCCAAAATACTATGCATTAGACATGTTTCCTTACCCATCAGGACAAGGTCTACACGTTGGACATCCAGAAGGATATACAGCAACAGACATATTGTCAAGAATGAAAAGAATGCAAGGATATAATGTATTACATCCAATGGGATTTGATTCATTTGGACTGCCTGCTGAACAATATGCTATAAAAACTGGAAATCATCCAGCAGGATTTACAGAAGCAAATATAGAAACATTTACAAAACAGTTAAAAATGCTAGGTTTCTCATTTGATTGGGATAAACAAGTTTCAACATGTGACCCAAATTTTTATAAATGGACTCAATGGATTTTTAAGCAATTATTTAATGATGGTTTAGCGAAATTAGTTGAAATGCCAGTTAACTGGTGTGAAGAACTTGGATGTGTATTATCAAATGATGAAGTTATTGACGGAAAAAGTGAAAGAGGTGGATTCCCTGTTGTTCGTAAAAATATGAAGCAATGGGTTTTAGATATACCAAAATATGCTGACATTCTACTAAATGGTCTTGAAGATATTGATTGGCCTGAATCAACAAAAGAAATCCAAAAAAATTGGATTGGTCGTAGTGAAGGTGCTGAAGTTAAATTTAAAATTGCAAATACAAACAATCTAGAATTTACTGTATTTACAACAAGACCTGATACACTTTTTGGTGCAACTTATTGTGTATTAGCACCAGAACTTGAATTAGTTGAAAAAATAACTACAGATGCACAAAGGTCTGCAGTTGAAGAATATAAAAAAATAGCAGCTTCAAAATCTGACCTAGAAAGAACTGAATTAAGCAAAGAAAAAACTGGAGTATTTACAGGAAGTTATGCTATAAATCCTGTAAATGGAAAGGAAATTCCTATTTGGATTTCAGATTATGTATTATCAACTTATGGTACAGGTTGTATTATGGCTGTTCCAGCCCATGACCAAAGAGATTATGAATTTGCTACAAAATTTGGAATTGAAATTATTCCAGTTCTTGAAGGTGGAGATATTTCAAAAGAAGCATTTACAGGAGATGGATTACATATAAATTCTGATTTTCTAAATGGACTTAATAAACAAGATGCAATCAAAAAAATCATTGATTGGCTTGAAGAAAAGCAAATTGGAACTAAAAAAGTAAATTATAAATTACGTGAATGGATTTTTGCAAGACAACGTTATTGGGGTGAACCTATTCCAATAGTATATATTGATGATGAAATGAAAGCTTTAGCTGATAGTGATTTACCTCTAGTTTTACCAGAGTTAGATGACTATGCACCATCAAAAACAGGGGCTTCTCCATTAGATAAGGCTACTGATTGGGTTAATACAACTTATGATGGAAAAACCGCAAAAAGAGAAACAAGTACAATGCCTGGTTCTGCTGGTTCAAGCTGGTATTTCTTAAGATATATAGACCCACATAATGATAAAGAATTTGCAAATAAAAAATTGCTTGAATACTGGTTACCTGTTGATTTATATGTTGGTGGTCCAGAACATGCAGTTGGACATTTATTGTATTCAAGATTTTGGAATAACTATCTTTATAATAAAGGACTTGTCCCTGTTAAAGAACCATTTGCAAAACTTCGCCATCAAGGTATGATTTTAGGTACAAATGGTGAAAAAATGAGTAAGTCAAAAGGAAATGTTATTAATCCTGATGATATGGTTAAAGAATATGGAGCAGATAGTTTAAGACTTTACGAAATGTTTATGGGACCTATTGAAAGTGCCAAACCTTGGGATCCAAATGGAATTGATGGTGCTAAAAAGTTCCTAGATAGAGTTTGGAGATTATATGTAGAATCTGGTAAAATTAAAGATGAACAAAATAAAAATCTTGAAAAAGTATATCATTTTACAGTAAAAAAAGTAACTAATGATTACGAAACTATGAATTTCAATACAGCTATTTCCCAAATGATGATTTTTATTAATAGTGTTAATAAAGAAGAGGTCTTTCCAAAGGAATATGCAGAAGGTTTCTTGAAGTTGTTAAACCCTATTGCACCTCATATTACAGAAGAGCTTTGGAATATTCTTGGTCATAATGATACAATTACTTATGAACCTTGGCCAATTTATGATGAAGAAAAAACTATTGATGATGAGATTGAAATCCCTATTCAAGTTAATGGAAAATTAAAAACTACTGTAATGATTGCTTTAGATGAAGATGAATCTTCTGTTAAACAAAAAGTTCATTCTGCTATTGAAGATAAACTTGACGGAAAGTCTATTGTTAAAGAAATTTATGTTAAAAATAAAATTTATAATGTAGTAGTAAAATAAGATTAGACGGTGTCCAAATAGGACTCCGTCTTTTAATATTTTATGCTTCTCTTTTCCAATAAAATAGATATTGCTGTGCAATTCCAGCAAGATTCCCAAATTTCTCATGTGCAAGATTTTCAATCTCTTTTTTATTAACCTTTGTTTCATCTTCATTCTTAATATAAAGTTCATTCATAACACGCCTAACCCACACATCAATCGGAAAAACCTCAAATCTTTTCAATGTAGAAAATAATAATATACAATCAGCCACTTTAGGTCCAACACCAGATAATGTTAAAAGTTGTTCCCTTATTTCTAAAGTATTAGGATTATTTTGCATTTGTTCTAAATCTACTTTTTTATCCAAAATCATATGAACTGTTTCATATAAACGTATATCTCTAAAGCCTGTACCTAATTTTCTGTAATCTTCTACGCCTACATCTTTTAGTTCTTCTACAGTTGGAAATGTATAATACTTTTTCCCATTCCACTCAATTTCTTTTCCATAATTTTTAGATAATCTTTCTATTATCCCCTTTATCCTTGAAATATTATTATTAGCTGAAATTATATAAGAAATTATCATTTCCCATAAATCTTGATTTAATATTCTTATTCCTTGTCCATATTCTATACTTTTTTTTACATTTTCATCAATAAGTGAAAGCTTTTCTTTTATCTCCTCATAATTGCGATTTAAATCAAAGTAATCTTCAACTATTTCTTTTATATCTCCATTACACATTCCTATAAATATTATCGTACTTCCTTCTTTTTGTACGTTCATTACATTTCCTTTAAATACTCCTGTATAACTTCCATCTTCTTGTTTATTCCATCTAAAACACTGCCCACAATCAAATATATCTGCTAATTCAAATGATTGTATATTATCTATTTTATATATCTGTTCTTTCATTTTTAACTCTCTTTCTTACATTTAAATATCTTTTTTATATTCTAATATATCCCCTGGTTGACAGTTTAAAACTTCACATATTGATTCAAGTGTTGAAAATCGTATTGCGCTGACCTTTCCATTTTTTAATTTTGAAAGATTAACATTAGCAACTCCTACTTTTTCTGATAATTCATTTAATGAAATTTTTCTATCGGCCATCATTCTATCTAATCTTAAAATTATTGGCATATTATCTTCCCCCCAGTCCCTTTTATACTGTTTCATCAGATTCTATTTGTAATTGATAACCATATTTAAATATGTAATACATTATATCTATTGCAAGAACAAATATTAATCCAACATTTATTATAAATGAAGTTGTTATAATCCATAATAACGTTGCAATGATACTTATTGATTTCATACAGCGTACGTTTTCCTCTGAAAATGGTGTTTTTTTATTTACAGTATTTTTTAACATATTTGATATATTAACCAATATAGCCAAAGATAATATTCCTGTTATAGTTGTTAATATCACACTTTCAGATTTCATTTTCTGTATCTGTTCTACTTTATCTGTTAGATTTCCTATAGCATTTCCCATTTGAATAGTTGCTTCATAGCATTTGTTTCCTGCATCTGTTTCTGCTCCATTTGATTGAAATATTATTAATGAAATAATCATTACCATTACTACTAATATTATCATCATTGCTACAAGTCCATATACAAACCCACAAATTACTTTATTTAATCTTTCACAACTTTTTAACATTTTCTCTTTTGTATTATTTGAATTTTCTTTTTTCATAAAAATATCCCTCTTTCTTTTTTAATTACTATTTATAAAGTGGATCCTTTACTCTACATTATTTATGATACCATGTCTTTTTATTTTTGTCAATATCTTTTTAACGTTTTTCGTTAATTTTTTTATTTTTATTGTAAGCAAAAAAACAGCCATATTTCTATGGCTATTTTTTAAGATTTTTGTATAAAAATTATTTCTCACAAACCCTTGCATATTTTTTCAATTTTTCATATACCAAATAATTTACTGTACCAGCTGGGAAATTACCATCTTTATCCTTTTTACCTGCTGGAACACCTGTTAAAATTTCTATTCCTTCATCTATTGTTGAAATAGCATAAATATGAAATTTCTTATCTTTAACTGCATCAACAACATCATCAGAAAGTTGGAGATTATTTACATTCTGAATTGGTATCATAACTCCATGAGAGCCATCAAGTCCACGCATTTTACATATTTGGAAAAATCCTTCTATTTTCTCATTCACTCCACCTATTGGTTGAATTTGTCCTTTTTGATTCACTGAACCAGTAACAGCTATTGACTGTTTTATTGGAATTTCAGATAAACTTGATAATAATCCATATAATTCTGTACTTGAAGCACTGTCTCCATCTACACCATTATATAATTGTTCAAAGCAAATACTAGCAGTTAAACATAATGGGATATCTTGTGCAAATAATTCCCCTAAATATCCTGATAAAATATACACACCTTTTGAATGAGTTGATCCTGACATTTCAACTTCTCTCTCTATATTAACTACTCCTTCTTTTCCAGTATATGTGTTAACTGTTATCTTTGCAGGTTTACCAAATGAATAATCACCTATAGTCATAACAGTTAGTCCATTTATTTCTCCTATTAAAGCTCCTTGTGTATTTATCAATAAAGTGTTTTCTTTTATCATTTCAATATATTTTTCATCATATTTTTTTATTCTATCCGATCTTTCATTAAGTGCTTTGTTTATAAAATCTTCTGTTACAATTTTAGTTCTCGAAATTTTGGCCCAAGTTCCTGCTTCCCCAACAACTTGTGCTATATCTGTAAACTTTGTTGATATTTTATCATTATATCCAGCTAATCTTGAAGCATATTCTACCACTCTAGCCATTGCAGACCTGTCTAATGGAGGTAATTCTTCCTTCTCACAAAATGTGTGAATAAATCTTGCCAATTTATTAACATTCTCTTCATTTATAGGAGCTGTTTCTTCAAACTCAACCTTAATTTTAAATAATTTTCTAAAATCACTATCTAATGATAATAGTGTATGATATATATTTGCGTCTCCTACAATTATTACTTTAACATTTAATGGAATTGGCTCTGGTTTTAATGAAATCATTGCCATAGTCGAACGCTGTTCTCTTATATTATCTATACACAATTCTTTTATTCTTAAAACTCTTTTTAATTCTTCATAACATATTCCATTTGCAAGTAAATCCTTAGCTTGAAATATAATATATCCTCCATTTGCTTTGTGCATCAATCCTGGCTGTAGCATTGTATAATCCGTTTTTAAAGCTCCATAATAATTTTCATATTCTAATTTACCAAATAAATTTTGATATGAATAATTTGAATCCATTATTACTGGACATCCTTCCATATTGCTATTATCAACAAATACATTTACTCTATAATTTAAACAAGGATCTGGTCTTTTTTGCATTGGTGGTACTTGCGACATTTGAGGATTGTTCTGTGTCTTGTCCTCTTCTAAAAAATATGATACATTTCTTAAAACATCTTGTTTAACATCAGTTAAAAACTGATTTATCTTTTTGTTTCTTTTGTATTTTGATTTAATATAATTAATATGTGCACTAACAGTTAATAATGCGACATTTGACTGCCACTCAGCTACTTTTTGGTCAGCTTGTCTCTCAATTTGTTTTATAACATTTATAGCTCCCATTATTTGCTGTTGTACTATTACTGACTTTTCTTCATACTCTTTTTTGATATTTTCATCTAACTTGTCAAATTCCTCTTCTTGAATAACTTTTCCATCCATCATAGGCATCATATATATACCATTTTGTGCTGACTTAACTTGAAACCCATGCTTTTGGGCCTTTTTATTAAGTTCAGAAAGCAATTCTTCTCTTTTTTCTTCAAACTCTTTTTTAATTAGTGCTTTCTCTTTTTCAAAATCTTCTGCATTAAATGTTTTCTTTATATCCTTTTTTACCTCTTTTATAAAACCATCCATACTTTCTTTAAATTCTTTTCCTTGTCCTGCTGGAAGTGATATGGCTATTGGCTCATTCGGGTTTTGGAAGTTATATATATAGCACCAATCATTTGGTATTTTCTTTTTAGTTGCAATACTATCTAAGTAATTTTTAACATACATAGTTTTTCCAACTCCACTTGGACCTTCTAAATATAAATTATATCCTTTTATATTTACATTAATTCCAAACTCTAATGCTTTTATTCCTCTTTCTTGGCCTATTCCATCATTAATTGGCTCTAATTCTTTTGTTGTCTCAAATTTAAACATATTCTGATTACATATCATTTTTAAGTCTCTATAACTCAATTCATTTTTTTCTTTCATCTTTCTCCTCCGTACCTTTTCTTTATTTTGTCCTAGATTATCTATTTTATTTTATATTAGTTATCTTTTTTTGTAAAGAGATTTTTGAGTATTTTTTGTTGTAATTTTTGGAATATTACAAAAAAAATAATATCATTTCACTTTAAAATGATATTATTTTTTATATTATTTTTCTGTTTTTTCTTCTTCGACAACTTGAACTGGTTCTTCCACTAGTTCTTCTTTTATATTAATCATTTTGTTTTCAATTCTAGCTCCAACCATTTCTTTAGTCTTAGAAGCTTTACCTGTTCTTTCTCTTAAATAGTAAAGTTTAGCTCTTCTTGCTTTACCAACTCTTACTACTTCTACTTTTTCTACTAATGGTGAGTGAATTAAAAATGTTTTCTCAACACCTACACCATAAGATATTTTTCTTACTGTAAATGTTTCGTTAACTCCTCCACCTTGTTTTTTAATTACAATTCCTTCAAATACTTGGATTCTTTCTTTGTTTCCTTCTTTAATTTTAACATGTACTCT
>ERZ825670.3195-NODE-3195-length-14193-cov-6.129368_pt1 | contig 14193 bp, 8 predicted proteins | sample MGYA00519929_ERZ825670 | MGnify/ENA primary metagenome ERZ825670 (study PRJEB31778, sample SAMEA3449207) | human gut metagenome | biome: human gut; feature: human-associated habitat; material: faeces | place: United Kingdom | collected 2010/2012 ...
CGACAGAAAGGGGGTTATTGCGCCCTCCGTCAGACTCAAACGAACTGGAATTCAATAAAGGACAAGAAGGAAACCGTAATTGCTCATAGGGGCGATTGCGGTCTTTTTTTGTCTCAAAATCGAAAGGAGCAAGCATTTTATGAGCGAACTCAACAGTACCAACGCATGGCCCTTTACCGAGATCCCTGCCGAGGAAGGACTGGACATTAACGCGATTTTCGGAGACAGCACGGATACAGCCAATCAGGGCAACCCCTTTGAGGCGCAGGCGGCTGCCGCAGCACCCGCACCGGCACCTGCGACGCAGGAACCGCCGGCGGCGCCCACCGTGGAAGCAGCCGCACCGATGCCAGCTGTTGCCCCGCCGAAGGAAGTTCCCGCTCCCGCACAGCCGGAGTCAAATGCAGCCGCAGGAAACCCCATTGCCGCGGCTTTTGAGCAGAAAACGGCGGAGAATACCAAGAAGGGGCTTTTGGAAAAGCCACCCGTCTTCTATCACAAGGGCGTGAAGGAGGACATCGAGGACGCCTCTATGACCTTTGAAGAGCTCCGTATCCGCAAGTCTGAGGACTTCACCGATTTGGAGGAGGGCAAGCGCGTTTCCTGGAGCGTGGAATACTGCGGTATTCGCAAGGAGATCAAGGACCCCAAGGGTACCACGATCATTTCCATGAAGGAGACCATCGAGCGTTCCCGTGAATTTCTGGAAGCACTCAAAAAATCGAAAGAGAAGGACCCCTGCTGCTATGTTAAGCCCAAGGTGGAGATGAAGACCAAGGGCAACGCCGCCTACAAGGGCAGATTCGGCACCTTGGAGGAGGCGCGGGAATCGGATAAGGTCATCTGCCTGATCCCCTCCCGCGACGGCAGGATCTACGAGCTTCGCAAAATGGAGCAGGGCGAGTTCATCGCCCCCAAAAACAATGTAGTGGATTTTTCGGAGATCAGGGCTGGGTTTATCCCAGCTCTGCCGAAGATCCCCGCGCAGCTCATGGGCGAGATCATTGCGTTTTTCCGCTCCTTTATGACGGAGAGCGAGGAAAATGAAGCGATGGCGCAGATCTATTGGGATAAGGCAGAAAAACGTTTTTTTGCCTATGTTCCCAAGCAGAGCGTATGTAAAGAAGAGGTGGAGGCCAGTCTTCACGACTGCCCATAGGCCGGCACGCTTCGTCATCTGCGATGGGGACATTGTGGAGCTGAAGAACCTTGACCGGCAAAATTTTGTCCCGGCGGATCTTGGAGAAAACAAAGCCCGTATTCTGGCAGAACGCTATTCCACAGTCCTTGGCATGGAAACAGAATACGTCCCCAATTTCATCGAGACGCTCCCGGAGCTGATGGCGCTGATTGCGCCGAACTTGTGGGAGACCGGCGGATTTCTGAATCGGTATGCTGCGGAAATGGTGATCCTGCTCGGCTGCGTGGACAACAATCGGACGCGCCAGCTCTGCCATGAGGCGTTCCGCCAAAGCGAGGATCTCGTCTACATCGACAGCGGCAACTGCAGCTACACCGGTCAAGTGGTCTGCGGCGTGCGGCGGAACGGCCATACCATGCGTAAGCCCATCGGCAGCGTCCATCCGGAAATGCTGAGGATCACGGATAAGTTTCCGTCGGAGCTAAGCTGCGCCGAAGCGGCGCAGGCGGACCCGCAGAGCATCGTCGCCAATGTCACGGCGGCCACGGCCGTTTTGACAATGGTATATACCCTCGCTTGCTTTTGCTTTCAACTATTGCTGTACACCCCTGAACGTTATAGTGGTGGGAAGTTTCGCAACTTCCCACCACTATTGTCCCATGTCTGTCCAGCCGCCCTCAGCTTCGACGGTTACCATCTTCTTGTTACCGGGTGATTATTGAGCTCTTACGTAATGTCCACTGAACAAGTGCCCAATTTTGTTCTGAGCCAGAATCTCCAGAAGATATGTGAGCATACACTGTCATTGAAAGATATTTGCTGGCTGCTGTTTACTTTAAATGACATAAACCTTACCACCCTTCAAATCTATAACCATTATAACACAATAGATTTGGGGGTGGTAAGGTTGGCTGCGAATTATTCCATTTTCAGAAATTTCCTATACTTTTGACCCCGGCATCATGACATTGCATCAAGGGGGAGCATATCAAACCCACGGTCTCTTGAACCCCATGTTCACGCTGCGCGCCACGGTATGGATGATGCGCCGAAGCGGTCGCATGGGCCGCGGTGTGCGGCATCGCCACCGGCATCATTGGCGGTCTGTTCGGCTCCGGCACTTTGGTGCCGGAGCTGCTTTTCTGCTCTGCCAAGATGAAAAGGCCCCAGGGAAGCGCGCTTCCCTGAGATCCTTCTGCGTGTATATTCGCTCCCCTCATCCCTCGACCGGCAGGACAAGACGCGAGCAGTAGCGCTGCGCCGCGATCTCGCGGCCGGTGGAGGGCGCGACGATGCCCAGCACCCGCACGAAGCCCGTGGGCTTCAGCCCCCGCGCCTTGACCTCGTGCCCCAGCGTCAAAAATGCCTCGTCCACGCCGTCGTAGCCGCCGTAGTAGAGCACCGACAGCGCGCGGCACTCCGGCAGCGTCACCGCCTCCGCGGGTGCGCTCTCCGTCCGCACCGGCACGCACACCTGATAAGGGTACGGCGCGTCGCCGATATAGCCGTCCAGATAGTCCCGCCGCTCCGAGATGGTGAACATCGGCTCGTCGGAGAGCCGATAGCCCCGACGGACGCACTGACCGTAAAAATCGTACATGGCATTGTATTTCTCCGCGATGGTGTGTCCCTCGCAGCGGCGCGTACAGCAGGTCACGGCGGGCAGCGTCATTATCTGGATGGACATTCCCCCGCTCTCTCCCGCGCGCAGGCGCAGCTCCTCCACCCCGCGGTCGATCTCCCGCTGCCGCCTCTCCAGCACGCTGAGCAGCTCCGTCACCTCGCCGCCGCGGGCGAAATAGCCGGCGATCTCCTCCGTGCCGAGCCCCATTGCCTTGAGCTTCTCGATCTGCATGATGCGCGCCACATTGTGGTTGTCATAATACCGCCGTCCGCTCTCCGGCGCGATGCAGGCAGGCGTGAGCAGGCCCTTTTCCTCCATGCGCAGCAGCGTACTGCGGGAGAGGCCGCAGGCGTGCGCCGCCTCGGTGATCTGAAAGAGGGCTTTTTTGTTCTGTTCCATAAAAATGCTCCTAACTTAACACTTGCTTCGTTCATGGGTGGACGGGTCATACTGTTATTATACGCGATGCGCCGCCGCTGTCAAGCTCGGCGGCACGGTATATACACAGCCCCGAAATGCTGCGCTGAGCTCAAGGCGATCCCCCCTTCCCTCTGCCCTCTCTTCCGTTTTTTCTGCTCGGGCGAAAAAAATGATTGTATTTTACCGCATAATCAGATATAATTGCTGTGTATACTCAGGTGAGAAAAGTTGAATATTGTGCCGCAAAAGGCACGCGCGGCCGTTCAACTGATAAAAAAACTTGCCAAAAGCACAGAAAAAAGGAGATGAAGAGGTCTATGAAAAAGAGATTGCTATCCCTGCTTTGTGTGGTCTGCCTGCTGCTGACCGCACTGCCCACCGGCGCGTTTGCCGTGGAGGGCGAGGAAACGCTGCCTGCCGGCCAAGCGGCGGAGGGCGACGAGACCAAGGAGAAAACGCCGCCTGACGACCGAACCGACGGGGAGGACGGCGGGCAAGCGCCGCTCGTCGGAGCGATGACGGTCACCGAATTTGTCGCCCTTGACCCTGACGAGCTGGACGGCTTCAGCGACGCGGAGCTGCTGGAGGGCTATCTCTATTCCGTCAGCGGCCTGTACGGCGGCGCATCTCCGTTCCGCGCGCCAGCAAGCGAGCTGACGGCTTTGCTGGCGGATGTGAAGGACCAGCTTGAAGACAAGATCAAGGAGGTTGCCGCCGGCACACTTGCGTCCACAGAATTTAAGTTTGAAAGTGCACAGTGGTCCCTGACGCCGGAGAGGTGGGGCATCAGCGGAAATGTGTTCGAAACAGTTGGCAATCAAACGAAACTGACGGCCGAAGCAAAAGAAGCGGTCAATAAAAAGCTCGGCGCTGACGCGCTGCTGCAAAGGCTTCTCTCGGAAATGCCCTACGAGCTGTACTGGTATGATAAAACCAAGGGCGCCAGCATGGGGTACGGTGTTGAGACTTCAGGGGGAAATGTCACCGTAAAAAACCTGACCATTTCCATGACTGTCTCAAAGGACTATGCCGTGGCCGGTACGGGCGCGGGAACATACAATCCCCTCAAGGCGGACACCGCCAAAACCAGCGCGGTGGCGAACACGCCTGACAAAGCGAAGACTGTGGTCGATGCCCACAAGAGCGAGAACGATTACGACAAGCTCAAGGCATATCTTGATTACATCAAGACCGAAGTATCCTACAATACGACTGCTGCGGAAGCAACGAACCACCCCTACGGCGATCCGTGGCAGCTCATTTATGTGTTCGATGGCGACTCCACTACCAATGTCGTCTGCGAGGGCTACGCCAAGGCGTTCCAGTACCTCTGCGACCTGACGGACAGTTTCAAAACCAACGGGATAGAATGCGCGCTGGTGACCGGCACGATGACAGGCGGCACGGGCGCAGGCGGCCACATGTGGAATGTCGTGTCCATCGGCGGCGCGAACTACCTTGTGGATGTGACCAACTGCGACGAGGGCACCGTCGGTGCGCCGAAGCAGCTGTTCCTTTGGGGCGGCACGGGGACTGTGGATGGTGGATACACTTTCACATCTGAATCCAGCCAGAAGGTAAACTATACCTACGATAAAGATACGAAGAGCAACTATAATGCAGATGAATTGAAGCTGTCGGCTTCGCCGTACACGCCACCGGCGGAACTGACCGGCAGCGTCACCATCGACAACACCAGCCCGAAGCTTGACGATACGCTGACGGCGGATACCACCGGCCTTAATTATGGCAGCGAGACTGCCGGTACCCTCTCCTATCAGTGGTACCGCGGTGATACGGCGATTCCCTCCGCGACCGGCAACAGCTACACCACAGTTGCCGAGGATGTTGACAAGACCATCAAGGTCGAGGTCAAGAACTCTAACAACTCCGGCAGCGTGACCTCCACCCCCACTGCCGCTGTGGTCAAGAAAGATGCCCCCGCCGTGCCCACCGGGCTGGCCGAGGTCAGCAGGACCGACACCACCATCACTGTGACCCCGAACGCCGCGTGGGAGTATTCCAGGGACGGCGGCGGCACATGGCAGGACAGCAATGTGTTCACCGGGCTGACTGCGAACACAACCTATAGCCAGATCGTTGCCCGCGTGAAGGAAACCGGCACCCATAAGGCAAGCGATCCTTCCCCCGCGCTGACAGTCACCACCAAGAAGAAAACCGTGAATGAAAGCATCAAAAAAGGGTTGGAGGAAAGCATCACGCCCTATGAAGGGACGTATGACGGCATCGATCACCCTGCGGTTAAAGTCACCATTGGCTTCGTGCCCGGCAGCGGCTGGAGGGTGATGTACGGAGGGTCTTTCACTTCTTGGCAAGCCGTGCCGCCGAATGTCAAGGATGTGTCCGACAATGTGGAACGGTGGGTCTGGTTCGAACACGATGACTATGAGCCCGTGGGCATTCCCTACACGGTGAAAATCTCCCCCAAGACCATCACGCCGACCGTCTCCCTTTCGGAGAGCACCTTTATCTATGACGGTACCGCAAAGACCCCCGCCGTGACCGTCAAGGACCCGGACGGCACAACGGTGTTGAATCCGGACACGGACTACACCGTGGCCTATGAAAACAACACCGATGCCGGTACTGCCAAGGTCACCGTCACTGAGGTGGAGCAGGGGAACTATACTTGGTCGCCTGCGGTGGAGAATTTCACCATCAACAACGCCACCATCACCGTGGGCGGAGCGTTTACGGATTACACCGGTGCTTATGACGGCACTCCGCACGGCATCTTGGTGGATACGAGCAAGATCGAAACGGTGAACGATCAATCGCTCGAAATCAAGTACAGCTCGGATGGCATCAACTATACGCTTGATGCTTCGCCGACGATCACCAATGCAAGAGAATCTCCCATGACCGTCTATTGGCAGGTCACCGCGCCGAACCATGAACCGGCAAACGGCTCTGCGACCATTACGATCAGCAAGATCGACTGGAACGGCGTCAAGAATTTCGCCGAAACCGTGCGCAGCGGTCAAGTCACCACCAACAAGACCCTGACCCTGCCCACCCCGCCCGACGGCGCAAGCTACGGTACGATCACCGTGGGCGGCCACACGGCGGCGCTGATTGATGGCACGCCCACCGTCAGCGGCAACACCCTGACTTACAGCACCACCGCTTATGCGAACGCTACCCGGGCCATCATTACCATCCCGGTTACCGGGGCAACGAACTACAACAACTACGATGTTACCGTCACCATCACCGCAACGGCACTTCCCCCTGCCGTCGTTAGCACTGCGCCCACAGCAAAGTCGCTGACCTATAACGGCGGCGAGCAGGCGCTGGTCGATGCTGGCACGGCAACCGGCGGCGAGATGCGGTACAGTCTGACCTCCGGTAGCTCTTACAGCGAAAATATCCCCGTCGGCAAGAACGCCAATAAATACACCGTGTATTACATTGTCAAGGGCGATGGTCAGCACAGTGATTCTGAGGAAAAGTCTGTCCAGGTGACCATCGCCCCCAAGCCCGTCACCATCATCGGCATCACCGCCAAGGACAAGGTGTATGACGGCACGAACAACGCCGAAATCAACAAAGACAATCTCCGAATCTCTGGTCTGGTGGATGGAGACAATGTGTTCGTGGACGGCGGCAACGCCGCCTTTGCAGATAAGCATGTCGGCACCGGCAAGACCGTCACCTTCTCAGGCTACACTTTGAAGGGTAATGACGGGGCTGAGAACAACTACGCCCTGACCCAGCCCGCCAGCGTTACCGCCAACATCACGGCGAAGGAAGTCACCATCACCGGCGTCACCGCCGCGAACCGCGAATATGACAAAACTAACCTCAATGTGTCCGTCGGCGGCAGCAGCGTCACGGTGGATGGAGCGATTTTGGGCGACAATGTGACGGTCAATATGTACAACGCCAAGGGCACGATGGCCGATGCCAATGCGGGCACCGGCAAGAGCGTTACCGTCACCGGCTGCGCTTTGGACGGCACGGACGCGGGCAACTACAAGCTGAAGGAGCAGCCCACCGGCGTCACGGTGAACATCACGCCGGCCCCCTATGTTGGTACAACGACCGCCAGCGGCTCCGCCAAGTACGGCACGAGCGGAACGGTGGACCTGAGCGGCTTGATCGTGGCCGGCGGCACGGCGTCTTACAAGTCCGTCACGGATACGAGCAGTGTGCTGAACGGTACGCCTGCCATGGATGGCACGACGCTGAAGTTTGCTTTTGCAGATAATGCCTCCAACGCAACCAAGACTGCGGACATCGTGGTCACGGTCACCAGCACCAACTATCAGCCCTATGACATCACGGTCACCGTTACCGTGAACGCCAAGACCGTTCCCACGGTCACCGCGCCCACGGCAAAGACGCTGATCTACAACGGCGGCGAGCAGGTGCTCATCACTGCCGGTTCCACGACCGGCGGTACGCTCAAGTACAGCCTGACCTCCGGCAGCGGCTATGACACCGTGCTCCCCAAGGGCAAGGATGCCAAGAGCTACACCGTATACTACAAGGTCATCGGCGACGGTGAGTACGCGGACACTGCGGAAACCGGCATCACCGTAGCCATCGCCAAGAAGGCGGTCACCGTTGCGCCCAAGGCGGTCAGCATCACCAAGGGCAGCGCTATCCCCACCTTCGAGCTGGTCTACACCGGCCTTGTGAGCGGTGAGAGCCTGACGCCCATTGCTGCGCCCACCTTCACCTGCTACGAAACGGGTACCACTACGCCGGTCAGCACGAGCACCGCGGCGGGCAGCTACACCATCACCTGGACGAATAAGGACACCACAACCTTCACAGGTGCGGACAACTACGATGTGACCAAGACGGCGACCGCCAACCTGACTATCAGCAATCCCCCCGTCACACCTCCCGGCGGCGGCTCCAGCAGCTCCGGTGGTTCTTCCTCCTCTGACCGGGATACCTCCGGCAGCGGCACGGTGAAGACCGAAACCACCAAGAACGACGACGGCTCCACCACCAGAACCGAGACGAAGAGGGACGGCACCGTGATCGAGACCACCACCGGCAAGGACGGCTCCGTTTCCAAGACCGAGACCAAGACGGAGACCAAGAAGGACGGCACCAAGGTCGAGACCAGGGCCGAGACCGTGACCAACAAGGACGGCAGCAAGTCCACCAGCAAGACCGAAATCACCACCGCCAAGGACGGTACGGTGACGGAGAGCAAGTCTGAAACCAGGACAGGGGCGGACGGCACGAAGTCTGTGACCAAGGCTGAGTCCAAAACCGACAAGAATGGCGCGACCTCCGGCACGGAGACCACCACGACCACCGCCCCCAACGGCTCCACAGGTACGACTGTCACGATCACCGAAAACAGCAGCAGGACCGAGGCGGAGACCAAGCTGAGCAGCAAGGCGGTGGAAGAGGCCAAGCGCAACGGCGAGCCGGTCAAGGCTCCCGTTGAGGTCGAGGCTTCCCGCAATTCCGACACCGCCCCCACCGTCAAGGTGGAGCTGCCCAAGGACGCGGGCGACACGAAGGTGGAAATTCCTGTTACCAATGTGAAGCCCGGCACCGTGGCCGTGCTCGTCCATCCCGACGGCACCGAGGAGATCATCAAGGACTCCATCCCCACCGAGAACGGCGTGCAGCTGACGGTCAGCGGCGGCGCCACGGTGAAGATCCTGGACAACTCCAAGGACTTCGGCGACATTCAGAGCCATTGGGCAAAGGACGCCATCGACTTCGTCAGCGCCCGCGGGCTGGTGAACGGCATCAACCCAACGCTGTACTCGCCCAACGCTTCCGCCACCCGCGCGCAGCTCTGGACGATTTTGGCACGTCAGGCGGACGCGGAGCTGATCGGCGGTAACACTTGGTATGAAAACGCGCAGAATTGGGCGAAGGATAAGGGCATTTCCGACGGTGCGGACCCCAACGGCACCATCAACCGTGCCCAGATGGTGACGATGCTGTGGCGCGCCATGGGCGAGCCTGTTGTGGAGATCACGCACAGCTTCACCGATATTGCGGCAGACAACTACTACGCACAGGCTGTGGCATGGGCTGTGAGAAACAGCATTACCACCGGTGTCGGCGACGGACGCTTTGATCCCAACGGCGCCTGCACGCGCGGCCAGATCGCTGCATTCCTGATGCGTTACTGCAGCGCGAAGTAGCGTCAAACCTAACCACATATAGAAGGCCACCATCTCAATGAGCTGCTGCTCACTGAGATGGTGGCCTTCTATTGTTGCGGCATATAAGCATTCGTAACCGTCAAAGCTGAGGGCGGCTGGACAGACATGGGGCAATAGTGGTGGGAAGTTGCGAAGCTTTCCACCACTGTAATGTTCAGGGGTGTACAGTAAATGACGAGCAATGAACTGAAACACGAAGCCAAGAAGCAGGAATGGAACATAGCTATACAGGAATGCCGCAGCAGCGGTCTCTCCGTAAGCGAATGGTGCCAGCAGCGGGGCGTTACAACAACCACCTATTACCGTTGGGAGCGGGAACTTCTGACGGGAGTGCGGAGAAACGGAACACCGCCGTCAACGACCGTGACCTTTGCGGAGCTGCCGGCGTCGAAGCAGGTGTCACGCAACGTTGCGGAACGTTGCGCCACGCTGCATATCGGCAGTGCCAGTCTGGACATTTACTCGGGTTGTGACGCGGAACAGCTGAAAATGCTGGTGGAGCTGCTGCGCCCATGCTGAGCGATTTCACCGGCGCAGACAAAGTCTATATTGCCTGTGGCTACACAGATCTGCGCAAAGGTATAGACGGTCTGGCACGCCTCGTCCAGCAGCAGTTTGCGTTAGATCCATTTACCAACACATTATTTTTGTTCTGCGGACGGCGGCGGGATCGGATCAAGGGCTTGTACTGGGAAAAGGACGGCTTCATCCTGCTGTACAAGAGACTGGAGCAGGGCGCGTATCAATGGCCGCGCTCTGAATCCGAGGGAAAGACGCTAACGCCGCAGCAGTACTGCTGGCTCATGGAGGGGCTGCAGATCGAGCAGCCGAAAGCCCATCGCCCAGTAATGGGATTGACCACAGTCTAAGCAGAGAAAAAGTGGCTGGAAACCAAATGCGTAGAATGTATTGAAAAATGGAATAAAATGGGGTACAATAATATGCAAAATTCGCAAAACACGCCGACAAGCAGGGCCCTGCTTGTTACTCTCCCCAACGGGGAGAGTAAAGAGTGTTCTGCACCGCAAATGACAAATCCCGGCAAGCTCACCGGGCTGTGACGGCGCATAGCCTGGGGGCTTTGTGAGAGACTGATTGTATATCGCCTGCTTTCCGCTTTTTCATATAGCAGTCTCTTGACTTTCCGTACCCCAACCGCGGGGAGCCGCGGAAAATATGCAGTAGGAGGAAGATCATGAAACGCAAAATCCTATCCCTCATTCTCGTGTTCGCCATGACAGTCAGTCTGTTCACGGTAGGCGCGGGCGCGGCAGAGCCGATCTACCGCGACACGGATGGTCACTGGGCAGCAGAGACCATCGAAGGCTTCAGCAGACTTGGTCTGATTGAAGGCTACAACGGCCAGTTCTTCCCGAACAAGAATATCACACGCGGCGAGATGGCTGTCATTCTTGACCGTCTGATGGACTATCAGACGGCGGCGAAGAACAGCTTCTCAGACCTTGGCGAAGCCTTTTACACGGACGCGGTGCTTAAGGCCAACGCTGTGGGCGTGATGCTCGGCAGCAACGGCACGGTGCGCCCCACCGACCCCATCACCCGACAGGAGGCCGCTGTGCTGCTCTGCCGTGCTCTCGGTCTTGAGGGCGGCGGCTCCGTGGCGCAGTTCTCCGACCGCGGGCAGATCGCCTCCTGGGCGGCTGACGCGGTGGGCGCGATGGCGGCGAAGAAGCTCCTTCAGGGCGCGAACGGCATGTTCCGCCCCACCGACGCGATCACCCGCGCCGAGACCGTTGCGATCCTTGACCGCGCGCTCGGCAAGCTCGTGAGCGAGGGCGAGAGCGCCAGCGGCAGAGTGGACGGCAATGTGGTCGTTCGCGGCGCGGGCGCGAAGCTCAGCGACATGACCATCAACGGCGCCCTCATCATTGCTGAGGGCGTCGGCGTGGGCGAGGTCCATCTTGACGGCGTGACCATCACCGGCCGCACCATCGTGCGCGGCGGCGGTGTGAACTCCATCTACATGAACAACGTCCGCGCGAACGGCGGCGTGGTCGTCAACAAGCTTGACGGCAGAGTCCGCATCGTCACCAGCGGCAGCACCACTGTCAGCGTCACCCTGCTCCAGTCGGGTGCGATTCTCGTCGGCGACGGCTTTAAGACCGTGGAGATCCCCGCCGACATCGCCAAGGGCCAGACGGTGGAGATCCAAGGCAACATCGAGCGCCTCGTCAACAACAGCGAGGATGCGAAGATCACTGCCAACGGCACGATCCAGACGGTTGAGGCAAATGTCAAGACCGAGATCAAGGGCGACGCCAAGGTCGTCGGCGCGACAGGCTCCGCCGATGTGAAGGTCAACGGCTCCGCCGTTGCCAAGACCGACAAGCCCGCCGCGGGCGGCAGCTCCGGCGGCAATAGCGGCAGCGGCGGCAATAGCAGCACGGCCTCGAAGGAGATCACGGGCGCACAGGACGTAACACTCGATGTGCCTTACGGCGACAAAACCGCAACCGAAGCGCTGGCAGAGCTTGCCAAAAAAGACATTACACTGAATCTCAAGGGTGGCTCGACTACGACCGTAAAGTCAAACGACTGGAAATGGGCGGATGGCGAAGAAGCAAAGTATACCGCAAAGCCTACGAAAGATACAGAATTCAAGGCAACGGCCACTGTAGCCATACCCAGCGGCTATACCTACAACGGCACACTGACCGCAGAGGCGACTGTAACCGTATACCCGCTGGATAAGACTAAGCTCCAGGCGGCGAAGGATGCATATACGGAGTTGCAGAATAAGCAGACATACGATGAGAAGGAAGCCGCAGCGGATAATACAAAAATCCTGATCACAGACAAGGCTGCCGATGCAGTCACGGAGGGCGTTCGATTTACGACAAACGCAGCAAAGAATGCCTTGGAGACTGCAATCAGCAAGGCAGAGACCGTAGAAAAAAATGACTCTGCATCCCAGAAGGACTACGATGACACGGCAAAGACACTGCAAGCTGCGATAACTACATTCGAGAAGTCGATCAAAACAGGCACGCTGAAGAAGCAGGCGTTTGATGACGCGCTGAAGGCGGCAAATGACGTGTTCAATAACACGGTAAATGATGAGAAGACAGCGGCAACGGATAAGACAAAAATCCTGATAATAGACAACAAGACTCCTGCTGACATCACAGAGGGCGTTCAATTTACGACAAGCATAGCAAAGAATACCTTGGAGACTGCAATCAGCAACGCAAAGAACGCAGAAAAAGCCGGCTTTGCATCCCAGAAGGACTACGATGCCGCGGCAGATGCACTGCAAAAAGCGATAACTGCATTCAAGAATACGATCCAAACAGGCACAAACAAAACCACGGATGCGTATATCCTGCAGCAGGCAAAAGACGTTGTGGCTGAGAATAGAAATTGGGATGCCCCGTATAGCTCCTACAAGCAGCCTTTGCAATTGAATTACGTCTATAAGTTTGTAGCAGAGTATTTTCTTGATAGTACATATCTAACCTTTGAATGGGAAGCCCAGTGGAAAAACCAGAATGAAACCGGTAATATTGGAGATTATATCGAAATAGGGAGCGTCAGTGGTACAGGCGGCACCTACAGCATGGGGGCGAAGGTAATAAAAGAGCCAAATGAACCGAAAGAGGTTCAATTTGTCGTTACAGTTAAAGCTCCTAATGATAACGGCAGAGTAATCGGCAAGCTGGGCGAAAATGGCGAATACACCGGTACCCTCGGCGCACCGATCAGCGTGAGCGCAACCCAGCCGACCGGTGTCCCTCAATTTATGGCTACAGACGACGGAAACGATACATTTGCTAAAAGATTCACAGGCGTTGTTCCGATTACCCTGAATGGTGCTGATGCAATCGCATCCGTGTCCGACGACTGTGTAACGATAGGTGGTAGTGCTGGTGATAGCAAAGTCCCGTTCAACCGTATCGACGTGGATAAGGTTGAAAAGAGCGATACAGGACTGAATGTGACTGTTTCCGTTATGACCGGCAGTATAGGCGGCGTATGGAACGGAGCCCCCAGTATCCCTGCATCCAGCGACGGGAAATTTCTGAATATTTCCATTGACCCAAGCAAATTGCAGCTGAAAACCATGGATGAAGGCAATTCCAGCTGGTATCTGCCGAGCGACGCATTGAAGCTGGGTGAGATGACGGTAGATGTACTCACACCTGCATTTACAAAAGTGGAGCATACTGATGATCAGGCAACCGGCAATCCAACATTCACCATCCACACACGGAGTATGCCGGACAATGCCCAGGTCGAGGTGGCATTGGCAAAGAAAGATGTCGGTGCAAACAACGTTGAGAATGACAATGCAACAATTAAAGCCACAGCTACGCGCGGGGACGATGGCAAGTATTCGGTAACCTTCGACAAGAACCAATTTGATTCAAACGCAACATATTATCTTTGGTTTAGGTATGGCTCGCCCGGCTCGGATTGGGCTTACGAAAACGAGAACAATAGACCTACCTACACCTTCAATAACACCACCGGCGGCGGCAACGGCTCCAGCGGCTCTGAATCCGAAGGCGGCGGAGATGCCAGCGGCAGCCCTAGCGGCAGCGGCGAATCCAGCGGCGGCGGCACCGGTAGCCAAACAGGCGCATAATCGCCTCTATCGCAAAAAGCACAAAAAAATAAGGGTACGGGAAGTGATATGCTCCCCCTTGATGCAATGTCATGATGCCGGGGTCAAAACAAGCCTTTTATGTATGACCAATAGCAAAGAGCTGGAAAAATAGCGCTGAAATGAGCACCCAGAGGAAATGGCCTTTTTAGGCTGTCTCTCTGGGTGCTTATTTTTTCATAGAGTAGATTTTAGTCATTTTATTCTTTTGCTA
>ERZ825670.3200-NODE-3200-length-14177-cov-4.576193_pt1 | contig 14177 bp, 24 predicted proteins | sample MGYA00519929_ERZ825670 | MGnify/ENA primary metagenome ERZ825670 (study PRJEB31778, sample SAMEA3449207) | human gut metagenome | biome: human gut; feature: human-associated habitat; material: faeces | place: United Kingdom | collected 2010/2012 ...
TCGTGTTGTCGTCAAAAGCGGCACGAGGGTTCGAATCCCTCCCACTGCGCCAACGGAAAAGTCCCGAAAACACAAGGTTTTCGGGACTTTTTGCTATGCGGATTTAGGGCTTTCACCCTTTATTTCCCCCTTTACAGGCTTCGGACGCCCTTGATGTAGGATTCCATGCGGGCGGCGCTGGCCTGTTTCATCTGGTCGGTGACGTGGCCGTACACGTCCAGGGTGAAAGCTGCCGTTGCGTGGCCCAGGTTTCCTTGCACCGTCTTGATATCATCACCGGAGCGGATAGCAGCCACGGCGTAGCTGTGGCGCAGATCGTGAAAGCGGGCGTCGGGGCGGCCGATGCTGGCCACGATCCGCTTGAACTTCTTCGTGACCGTCCAGGACACCAGGTGCCCGCCGATCTCGTTGGTGAACACGTACCCGGCGGGATTGTCCCATAGCTCACCGGCCCGAAGCTGCCAGGCGGTCTGCTGCTTGCGGTGCTGCCGCAGCAGCTCCATGATGGAGGGCGCGGGCGTGATGGTGCGGGGCTTGTCGTTCTTCAAGGGGACAAGCCGGTACTGGCCGCCGGGCTTCTTCTCCCGCTGAAGCTGCTGCTTTATCAGGATCGTACCGGCGGCGAAGTCTACACAGGGCCACGTCAGGCCCAGCACTTCGCCCTCACGCATACCGGTGAACAGCGTCACCGTATACAGCGTTTCGAACTCGTGACCTCGGATGGCCTCCAGAAAGGCCCACGTTTCCCGCTCGTCTAAAGGGTGCAGCTCTGGCCGCTCGACACGGGGCAGGGTACAGGCGTCCGCCGGATTAAAGCGTATCAGACCGGCGGCTATGGCCTGTTGTAAGGCCTTGTGGAGTACCCCGTGGATATTCTTGATGGTCTTAGGGGACAGGGGCGCAGCCTCGTACACAATGCGCCCGCCGCGCCTGACAATTTCCCCCGCCTGGTTCCGCTTCGGCACCTGCTGGCCGGTCTTGGCAAGCTGGTTGTAAAACTGCTGAATGGTGGGGGTGTCCAGGGCCTCCAGGCGTACCGCGCCGATGGCGGGCTTGATGTGGTTGGCGATCTGCGTCTTGTAAGAGACCACCGTGTGGGGCTTGACGCCGCCCAGGTAGGTATCTGCCCAGGTGTCCATCCACTGGCCCACCGTCTGCTTGTTGGGGGCTATGTAAGTGCCGCTGTCGATGGACGTTACCACCGCCGCCAGCTTCTGCGATACCTCCCGCTGCGTCTTGCCGGTGATGGTGCGCTGCACCTGCTTGCCGGTGCCTGGATCACGTCCGGCGGTGTATCGCGCCTCCCACCACTCGTATTTCTTGCCGGTCTTTTTATCGACCTTGCTTTTCTTCCTGATGTTGCCCATGCCACGCGCATTTCTCCCGGCCATGGTGAAAAAACTCCTTTCCAAAACGGCCCCGGTATGCTATAATAGGCATACGGAGACCTTGCAATTCGTCTTGTGTGGTTTTCCTGCTGTCCCGCCTGTGGCCGCTATCCACGGGCGGGATTTTTCTATACTTGTGATTGTGCCCGAATTGGGCACGGCCCGGCGGCTGCTCCCGCCGGGCTTATTCTGTCATTGCGTCGGTGTCCGCAGTATGCGCCAGCAGATCACCAGGCTGACAGCCCAGCAGCGTGCAGATCGTGTCCAGGGCTTTCCATGACACAAGCTCACCGCGCCGCAGCTGCTGCATATAGGATTCTCCCATAAGCTTCTCGTGCCGCAGCCGTGTGGAGCTGTAACCGGCTTCACGCAGCGCGGCCATGACGTCCACTTTGTATGTAATTGCCATGCTTTCCTCCTTTCGTGGGGGCCATGAAAAATGGCCTATCTTTTCCAGTGTAATCATTATACGTCAATACACCACTAAAAACAAGTGGCAAAGCGCACGAATATAGCACCAAAATTTAGTGTATTATGCCAATAGACAACACCGGAATTTAGTGCTATACTAAAACCATAGATTAAGGGAGCGGCCTTAAACAAGCCACGATCGGGCGGCAGACCTACTGGTGAAAAGCCCCTTGAGCGCTCAATACATTCCAGACGCCGCCCAGCTCCCCACATAACAAGGAGGATCACATATGAGTACCAACGAAATGGAACGCAAGGCGCGGGAGCTGCGCCAGCTGCAAGCCCTGATCGAAGAAGCCCAGCAGGAGGCCGAAGCCCTCAAGGACGCCATCAAGGCAGCCATGGGGGACGCGGAGACGATCACCGCCGGGGAGTATAAGATCACCTGGAAGAGCGTCACCAGCGCCCGTATCGACACCGGGGCGCTGCGTAAGGCCCTGCCGGATGTGGCCGCAGCGTTCACCAAAGAAACCACCGTCCGGCGGTTCTGCGTGGCCTGATGGCCCGCAATGTGCCCGAATTGGGCACACAGCCCGGCGGCAGCAGCCGCCGGGCGTGGGTGGTTAGTCGTCATTGTCAGCCTTTGTCACCTGACTTTTTATAAAAAGCTCGTTTTCGTATAAGCCGCTATCGGATAAAGCTTCTACATATTTCCAAACTAGTTTTTTTCCATCTTCATTTAGGTGATTAAAAATAAGCACAAGATTCCAGCTTTCGTCATCAAACGCCGGGTATGCAGCTAGAGCAGCATTTTTCACGCTACTTATGTACTCTTTATAAGCAGCATCACCCGTTTTAACATCAGGCAACATATATCGGATTGTCTGCTTTATGCTATTGGGAACTCCTTCGGTATTAAGTAGACTAAGGATAAAAAGATGTTCATTCACTGCGTTTTCAAAAACGGGAAGAACTTCATTTCTCCACTTTCCTGATATACCAAACAAGTAATCGACGCTGACATTGAATAACTCTGCGAAATCAAGCATTACACGATTAGGGATCTTGTTTATACCCCTTTCGTAATTGCTTATGGCTTGTGGCGTAACGCCAATGGCTTTCGCAACTTCAAGTTGAGTTAAGCCTGCGTCTTTTCGTGCCTTTTTCACTCTTTCCGCAATTTGCGAGGTTTTTTCTTCGTTATTTAACGGCATATGTTGTCCCCCCATAGCACACTTAGACACTGTACATTATAGCGGTTAAACGCAGAAAGTCAACAAATTATTTATTTTTACTTGACAGTAAACAGATTATTGAGTATAATTCGAATCAACTCAATGATTCATTTAGTTTGGAGGTGTAATCATGCAGCAGCGAACAGAAATTGTACCCCATGCCCAGGCTATTGCTTACGCCCGTGTAGAGGCCGGATATAGCAAACTGGACATTGCGCGGGCGGCTGGTATTCCCCATTCGTCCGTGATCCGCGCCGAGCGCGGGCAGGGTGTGTCAGCCAAGACCGCCGCCGGTATCTGTAAAGCCCTGGGGCGGAAGCTGGACGATCTCTTTACCGTCAACTGCCCCGGCGGCCCGGCGGATCAGGCGCGGGAGGGGGTGAGTTGATGGAGCGAGTAGCCTTGAGCGTGACCGAGGCGGCCAAGCTGCTGGGGGTGTCCCCGAAGCTGGTCTATAACCTGTGCCACGCGGAGGGGTTCCCGGCGTTCCGGGTGGGCAGTCGTACCGTGGTGTCCCGCGTGGGCCTTGAGCGCTGGGTGGAAGAACAGGCAGAAAAACAAAGCGGCCTTGCCGTGGGAACATTGTAAAAGGAGAAAAGAGTATGGTCAAATTAGCACTTGAAGCAATCGAGGCCGCAAGCTGCGGCTGTACGCTTCGTGACTTCGAGGCGCTTGTGGTGAGCACGACGCCGATGATTGAGGACGCGATGGAAGATGTAATGAAGATCATCCGGGGTGAAGTCAAGCTGAAAGAGACGGACGATGACCAGGCGGCCCTTATGGGCTATGGAGTTGCCTGTCAGTCGCTGGGCTTCCAGAACGGTTTCCGGCTGGCTGTCCGCATGATGGCCGAATGTATGATGGATTAGGAGGTATCACAATGGAATATCATGGTAACTTTAGCGCGGCCAGCAGGCAGGGCGAAAATGAGGTACTTGAGGTACTTATGGACGAAAACGAAATGATTATGACCGACGAAGAACTTATGGTGGCGTGTGAATTCACTCCCTATAACCGGCAGTCGACACTTATTCCTCTGCTGCTGGAGGCGTCTTGCGCTGCCAAGGTGGCCGCTCCCTATGTCCGACGGCTCAGTACTGTACAGGAGCGGGCGGTCTTTGCGCTGCATTCAATGTACTTGCTGGGCGTCCAGCGCGGCGCAGAGGCATACCGCAGCGCGATCCAGCCAGAGAAAGATATTCCGTGGCTGCCCTGTATGCAGGACGAAGGAGATACGGAGGACACCATAGAAGAGATTGCGGAGCGCAAAATGACAGACCTCAACGAAATCACCCACTTATTCGGCTTTATCTTCTTGGAGAAAGGGGCGGCTATTCTTGACTGACACAGCGGCCCGGCGGCTTGCCGCCATGCTGACAGAGGCACAGCGGGCACAGATCGTCCAGCTGGCGCAGATCATCACCAGTCCGGCGGCTGCATCCGCCGGAGCGTGTACGGCTCAGACGCCGGTTAAGTAATCCCGCCCGTGGATAGCGGCCACAGGTGAGGACAGCAGGAAACCACACAACAGATGCAGCGGCCACAGCCCCTAAGGCTCGCGCCCAGGGGAAAGGCCGCTGCATCTTTCCACATCACAGGGTACTTACTATGGCAAAACGAAAAAAGACCATTATCGCCGGGCGTATTCGCAAGACGGTGATCTATACCGCGCCAGAGCCTCAGGACAGCCCGCGAGTACGGGCAGCCAAGTCCAGGGCCACCAGCGCCGCGCAAAAGGCTATGAACGACAAAACGGCCCGTGGGCGGCTTGAACTGCTGCTGGCCTGCAACTTCGCCGGAAGGGATTTGTTCCTGACGCTGACCTATCGGGACGGTGACGTACCGGCCACCCGCAAGGAGGCTGTGCAGAACGTCCGGCGGTTCCTGGCTGATCTCCGCAAGTCCCGGCGGCTGCGGGGCGTGAGCCTCCGCTACATCTACACCACCGAGGACAAGCACGGAGACGGGCGGTTGCATCATCATGTCATGATGTCCGCCACCGGCCACGACATGGAGGAAGTCCGCAGCCTGTGGCCCTTCGGTGATATCGTCGACATGGAGCCGGTGGGGTGTCGGGAATACGACCAGTGGGCGGCCTACATGACCAAGGAGAGCGTAGAGGGGCGGCCCGTGGGCGCTCAGATGTGGACGTGCTCCAAGGGCCTGGCACGGCCCGTGGTGGTATCGGAGTATGTACCGAACGATACGGCCCTGGGTGTGCCGGTTGGCTGCCACGTCATGGAGCGTGAGGAGCGCATGACGGAGTTCGGCAGCTATCAGTATGTCAAGTACAAAGTCCCCATGAATTACCGGGACGATCACCTATCAGCGCCACAAGGCCGGGGCCTTGTTTCTTACTTGTAGTAAGATATAACTTTAGGAAAGGGTACAGAGAAACACGGCGGGAGGCCTTGCAAAGTCACCGGCCACAAGCTACCATGGAGATAATCAAAAACGCACGGGCGCACGAGCGGCCCGGCGGATGGAGGTGCTACCATGGCTGCTATCGTGACCGCGATCTGCAAGAGCGTACCGGCGGGTGTTTTCGTCGTGTGCCCCTTTTTGCTGCGCTACGGCTTGCTGTGCCCGACTTGGGCACCGGCGGGCGCGGCATATCCCCCCTCCCTGCGGTGGCGGGGGTATCGGTCCTGGAGACCGGCCCGAGGACTTCGCGCACACACGGCGGGAAAATTTTGCGGGGCGGCGGCCCCGCGCATAATGCGCGGCGGTCGCACGGCCAGGACACGGACGCACCGTGCGGCGGCGCTTCACCGGTACGCTGCGGCCTCTCACGCGCAGGCGAGGCCAGGAAAGCCGCCTGTGGCCGCCTGATGGCGCACACACCGTCAACCGGCCAGCTTTGCCCGCCTGAGGGCGTGTGCGGGCGCACAGCGGGCATAGCGTGGGCGTGCAGGCGCGGCCCCGTAGGGGCACCCCACCCCCTGGTCGAAAAGATCACGGCGGCCCGCTAGAGATGCCCCGCTTCCCCTCGGCTGTGCGAAAAAATCCCCCATGCCGCAAAAGGACCGCCAGAGGCCGCCCAGGGCGGGCGCTGCCGCCGGGTGCTGTGCCTACGCCCGCCGCCACCGGCGGGCGTCTGCGGCCACCAGGAGCCGCCCAGGGCAGATGCAGCCACCGGTCTGATCTCTGACGCCACCGCCGGGGCGCAGCTGACTGACAAAACGGCCCTATTGACAAATGTGTATTTGGTGTGTATAATAAACTTGCGAGGTGAAAGTATGAAACGACGCGATCTGATAAAGCTGCTGGAAAAGAACGGCTGGTACTACAAGCGCAGCGGCGGCGACCACGACATATACACCGACGGAAAGAGCATTGAGCCGATCTCCCGACAGAAGGAGATCAAGGAAGCGGTCGCACAGGCGATCATTCGGCGGCGGGGCTTGAAATAAGTCCGCTGCTTTCCGCATATCATATATCTTTAGGGGGTTACGATCATGAAAATTGTGTATCCTGTGATTTTTACAAAGCTGCCGGAGGGCGGCTATATGGCCTATGTCCCGGACTTGGATATTAACACCCAGGGCGAAGACCTTCCGGAAGCTATCGCCATGGCCCGTGACGCCATCGGCCTGATGGGCATTGATATGCAGGACGATGGAAAGCCGTTCCCCGCGCCCAGCGAGCACGTAGACCATGCCACCGGAGATGTTGTGTCCCTGGTAGATGTTGACCTGCTGGCCTACCGCCGGGCCAACGAACAGCGCACGGTGCGCCGGAATGTGACGCTTCCCTCGTGGCTGAACGCTGCCGCCAACGAGGCCGGGCTGAATGTCTCCGCGATCCTGCAAACCGCCCTCAAGCAGCAGCTGAACTTCTCGTAAGGCAGGGCGGCAAAACACATAGAACAAGGGGGAGAAACGCCGGTGTTTCTCCCCCCTTATTTTCACCCTTTAGGCGGAAATGAAAACAGGAACAAAAGGTGGCTGTGTGCCGCACAAAGCCGCAAAACAGCCCGTGATGCCCTGGCACCCGGCAGTCCGGCACCGGGAACATATACGGAAATGAACAAACGGCAGAGTCCCGCAAACGGTGACTCTGCCGTAATTTTGTTCGGTCCGGGTGATTATTGTGCGCTTACGCTTTTTCGCCTGAATGCCCGCTATAAAGCCGTCCATGCGGCGGGCGCTCTCCTGCCTCATTTTCTCGGTCACATGGGCGTAGGTGTCCAGCGTGAATGCCGCTGTGTGGTGGCCCAAATTCTCCTGCACGGTCTTTATATCGTCACCAGATCGGAGTGCGGCAACTGCATAGCTGTGCCGGAGATCATGAAAGCGGGCAGCAGGTACGCCAGCAGCGGCGGCCAGCTTCTTGAAATGCAGATAGACAGTCTGAGCGCAGAGGTTCTTTCCGAAAGCGTTGGTAAATACAAGGTTAAGTGGGTTGCTCCACGCAGGGCCAGCCATCAACCGCTGTTCATTCTGCACTTTGCGCTGGTTGGTCAAGACCTGCATGACGTAGTTCGCCGGTGAAATTATGCGGGTTTTGCTGTTCTTGGTGGGGACAAGGACATACTTGCCGCCGGTGCCGCGAATCTTCTGAAGCTGCTGCTTTACGGTGATCGTGTCGCCTTTGAAGTCAACACAGTCCCATGTCAGACCCAGCACCTCGCCCTCACGCAATCCGGTAAAGAGTGTCACAACATAAATTGATTCGTATTCACAGCCCCTAATCGCACCGAGGAATGAAACCATTTCTTCGTCTGCGAGGGGCTTTATTTCTGCCTTTTTCACCTTTGGAAGATCAGGCTTGTCGGCGGGGTTGTGTCGAATGAAGCCCAGCGAAACCGCCTTTTCCAGCGCCTTGTGCAAAGTGCCGTGAACATTCTTCTTTGATTTTGCAGACAGTGGCTTGCCGGTGCGCTTATTGGTCAGGTTGTTGTAGATCCGCTGCACGTCAACGGCAGTCAATGCAGAGAGACGCAGCGCACCGACGGCGGGTTTTATGTGCTGCTTGATATTTGCCTTGTAGCTTTCGACCGTGCGGGGCTTTACGCTGTTCAGGTATTCCGACGCCCGTGTATCAAGCCACTGTCCGACGGTCATTTTCGATGGCTCGAAATAGTCGCCATCATTGACAGCGACAGCGGCGGCCTGCATTTTCTCCCGTACTTCCTTTTGGGTCTTGCCGGAGAAGCTGCGCCGGAGCTGCTTGCCCGTGCCAGAATCGCGCCCAACGGTGACACGCGCCTCCCAGAAGGTATATTCTTTCCCATTCCGCAGGACGGTCTTCTTGCGGATGTTGCCCGCGCCCTGTGCGGCGCGGGTATTACTCTTTCGCGGCATTGTCGTCAACCTCCTCTGCTGCCGAGACAGACGGCCTGCGCCATCTGCTTTGGATATTCACCTGTAGGGCCTTTTCCCTTTCGTATATCTGCGTGATGGTCACTGCCACACAGGACAGAATATTTAACGCTTCTTCTGTGTACCATTTTTCCTTTGGCTCGAATCTTTCGAGCTTTTTGAGTGCCTCTTTGCCGCCAGGAGCCTTTTTGATTTGATCGCGTCTGTCCTCGTGCCTGACAACATGCGCGGCAGCACCCTTGATAAAATCATAGGCTCCATCTTCTTTCTCCATGTACTGTTTTTCCAAGCCATTGGCAAAAAGACCATTGATGAAATCTGCCACAGGGCCTAACCGCAAAGCATCAGCGGCTTTTTCGTCCAGCTTGGTATAGGCGCACACAGCCTGTAAGTCTGCGTTGGTGGAACGGGGGCCATCCGATCCCAAGAGCCAATCAGCGGACACATTGAAAAACTTCGCTATTTGCGGAACTGTTGCAAGGGGCGGTTCATTGTCTCCGTTACACCACCGGCTTACAGCCTGAGGCGAAACCTGAAGCTGTTCCGCAAGAAGCGCCTGCGTCATTTTCTCCTCATCCAGAAGTCTCCGCAAGCGTGTGGCAAAAGCGGAATGATACTTCTCGGAAATTTCCTTTTTCGTGCGCGGCATATCTGTCTCCTTTCCAAATGTGCGTTATCGTTGCAAATGCAGATATCACACAATAAACCGTTGCGTAAACTCGTATCACGTGCTATCATAATAGCATAGCAACGAAACGTTGTCAACGATATTTGAGAAGTCACAGAAAGGAGCAAAGTACATGGAAGCTTTACGATTGGTCTACACCGTATCAGAGGCTGCGGCTGCGGCAAGTGTCTCACGTCCTACTATCTACCGCTGGATGCACATTGACGGTTTTCCTGTCGCTCGCATTGGCGGGTGCACACGCATTCCAGCGGAGGCGTTCAAGCGTTGGTTGGATGAACAGGCGGGGGTGAGTGAGCATGTCTAAGAAAGAGAAAGCCCCTGCCGGTGCTGTAACACCGACAAGGGCAGCGGGAAAAGGTTTGCCGACCAGATTTCCCTATTCGGATTCTAACACACACCGCAAAGAAAATCCGCTGATTTCTGATCTTCTTCATGCGGGTGCTGAAAACGCGCTGACGCTGCGGGAGCTGGTACAGCTTACAGGCGAGGACGAGCGCAGCATCCGGCGGAGGATTCAGCAGGAGCGCAAGGACGGGAAGCTCATTATGGCGGATTGTCAGCATGGTTATTTCCTTCCGGATGGGGAGAGCGACGTGCGGCGGTTTATCAGCTCTATGTCCAACCGTGCAAAGGAGATCACTGCCGTTTCCCGTGCGGCGGAAGATGCGTTGCTTAAGCTGACCGGACAAGAGATGTTCAAGGGGTGGTGATACTATGGCACAACGTCCCGGGATTATGTTCTACTTTTCGATACGTCCCGCCTTAAAACGCCTGAACGCTGAGCAAAAGGGCCAGCTCTTCGATGCAATCCTCGATTACGGTGAGAGCGGCCTTTTGCCAGACTTTGACGGAGTTCTTGGGGTCTGCTGGGATTTCATCCAGCCGATGATCGACAAAGACGCGGAAACTTATCGAGAGAAGTGCGACAAGGCGAAAAAGGCGGTCGAGACACGCTGGGCCAGAGAAAAGGATACGGACGTATACGAACGTATCCCACCGAATACGGAGCATACCAATAACAGTACCAATTCCAAAGGCAATAGCAATTCAAAGCCAATAACAATGGCAAACACAGACACAATATCAGCTGTGGGGGGTATAAGGGGGAGGCTCTTGCTTCTTCCGATGCCGACACAGACTATCTCATATCCGAGGAAAAGAAACGCGTAGCCATTCAACGCATGAAGGACTACGTGAAAGGATTTTGACAGGAGGTATTCCAGAATGCTTTTCCTGAAGGATAAAAGAGGACATAAGCTTTTCATTGAGGACGACAACGTTTTTACTGCCTGCCCTATCTGCAGCAAAGAACACGCTGTTGATCTCGCGGGTGTTCTCCAAGACGGTATAAGCGACCTGTACGGAACAGAGGTTTACTGTTCGGAATGTGCGGAGAATCGCGCGAATGGGCAGTAAATCACAGCGCAAGGGGGCGGACGGTGAGCGGGAGCTTTCCGCCGTACTCCGTGAATATGGGTACAGCATTGAGCGGGGCGGTTCGCTGTCCTTTGGTGAGGTTCCCGATCTGGTGGGCTTGCCTGATATTCACATCGAGGTCAAGCGCGTGGAGCGGCTGAACGTTCCGGAGGCCATGCGGCAGGCAGTGAGAGACAGCGAGGCATTTCACGATGGAGCGCCTGCTGTATTTCACCGCCGCAGTCGTGAGCCGTGGCTGGTGACCATGCGTCTTGCGGACTGGATGGATCTCTACGGCCACCGACAAGCCACAGAAAAAGCAGAATGACGCACAAGGGGAGGTGGCACAGTGCCCAGCGGGAGCTATTGGCAGGTATATGTTCGCTGCCCGTACTACGCCTCGGACAACGGGAAAGACAGGATCGTTTGTGAGGGGATCGTTGACGGTGCAAACCTATCCTCCTTCTACCAGCGCAGAGAGAGCTACAAGCAGCAGATGGAGCATTTCTGCACTGGTGATTACTGGGACTGTCCCATCTGCGCCGCACTGGACGCGAAGTACCGCGAGGACTGACCGGCGGCGCAAATGCAAGAAAGTGCGACCATAAAAAAGAGCGGCAAAGCCGCGAGAATGCCGCGAGGGAGTTTCACAAGCAGAGAGCGAACAGCGGGGATCGCGCAGAATGTCATTTCTCGCTGCACGGAAAAAAGCCTGTCCCAAGCGGCGTCAACGATGGCCCGAAGCGAGAGCGAACCGAGAGAAAAGACCGGTTGACGAAAAACGCCGCCGCTGATATACTGATGGCAGAGGGTTGAGCATTGGCCCTGCTGCTTTTAGTGGTTTGGTTTACGTCGGCATGTAAAGTCCGCCGGGTGCTCGCCTTTCATGGAGCGAATGCTTTTTCCCACCGAGGCCGAGTATGCGCCGCAGGTCTGGAAAAAGCTCACTTTTCCTTGTTATTCTGTGAAGCTGTGCAGAGGACAACACAGCGGGGCGTATCATAGGCGCGAACCGTGACGGCTGGCCGGAATCGAGCCAGCGCACGACGGCGGCGCGGGCGAAAATCCCCCTTTGTCCCCCTATCTATCCCCCTATATCCCCCTTACACACCCACAACAAGAGAGATGTTTCTTCTTGTGAGGGTGTGTATAGAGGGCGGTACAGTAGAAAGAAAGCGCTCGTCCACTTTTCCGTTGACATTTCCGGCGGGTGGGGTATACTGGCAGCAGAACCGGTTAGAGTAACGGGTGCGCCCGTGACCTCTGGGGATAGGCTCCCAGCCGGTTCTTTTCCTTCGGTTGGCGATTTGAAATTGCTTTTCTCGTTGGAATCGGGTATACTGGCCTTATAAAGCGCACCACTTCTACTGCTCTCCTGCTGGATGGGCGGTACGGTGCACTTTTTCTTTATGCTGCTCCTGCTTCCCAAAAGCAAGGGTAGGGCAATCGCCCTACCCTGCTATGCTTATGCCGCGCCGTTTTGAGGGGGTGTGTCTGTGCCTTTACCGCCCTTGTATTGTTTGGTCGCCCCGTCGATCATTGGCTGCATGTCGTTCCGTAAATCCAGCAGACCACTGAGCGAAAGCGCCAGCGCATTGGTGTACACTGCCAAGCCCTGATAGTTCGGATTCTGCTGAAGCTCAGTCAGTTCGTCGATCACCAGTTGAAGCGGCGCACAGCACATATCCAATCTGCACTGAAAACTCTCGACTTCGTTTGCAATGTCCCATAATGTCCATGTCTTTGCCATGACGAAAACCTCACTTTTTCTGATTATCGCCGAGGAGACGCCTCCTCGGCAATTATCCATTCCGCTTTAGGTTCAAGCGGGTGTTTCCATGCGCCGGCCTTTCCGATCTGCATGGACGATTACCGGCTCGCCTACGTTGATTCCCCGAATGGTAGACGCGGAGGGTAGCGCCGTGGGAAAGCCCTCTGTGTCCTTCTGCCACTTCAAGAGACCGTCGCGGCCCCAGCTTGCGAAGATCACGCCGTAGATCTTCTCGGCGAACAGACCGACGTTCAGCCGGAAGTTGTCACCCTTCGTGTTGTCGTACATGGTGGCGACGGTATGTACAGGCCCCCATTTGCCGGTGTATGCCTTTGCCATTACGGCGGGGCGTGTCTGCCCCGGCCACATGGCCAGGCACAGGCAAGCGTCCTGATAGCCTCCATCGCCGTATTTCGGCGGTCGGGGCATGTGCGTAAAGTCCACGGCGACCCAACCGCCGTTCTCGATGCCGGCAGTTTCCATGCAGTCACCGGCGACGGGCAGAATCACCCCATCGTCACGTCCCGCGATCGTCTCGACCGTTTCCGCCGCCATAAGGGCCTTTTTGACCTGCGGCATATCCTTCAGGGACGCGGGAATCCCTTTGACCTGATACTTCATGCTTAGTTCCCCCTTGATTTTTTGTTATGCGGCCGGTATACTGAGCATACCAGCCTTGCCCTGTGGTGAGGTGGCTTTACAGCTCTCTGTGTCGTGCTTTGGTCGGCGTGGACACAGAGGGCTTTTCTCATGCTACGCAGAACCGCCGGACGGTGGTTTCTCTGGTAAACGCTGTGGCCACCTCAGGTAATGCCTTTTTAAGAGCGCTGGTGTCGATTCTGGCGGTTGTGACGTTCTTCCATGTGATCTTGTACTCCCCAGCTACAAGGGCCTCAGAATCGCCCATAAGGATCTACAGGATATCATTGCCATCATGGGTATGGATGAGCTGAGCGAGGAGGACAAGCTGACCGTTTCCCGCGCTCGAAAGATCCAACGGTTCTTGTCCCAACCCTTCAGCGTCGCCGAGCAGTTCACGGGGATGCAAGGTAAATATGTACCTATAACCGAAACTATTCGTGGATTCCGTGAGATTATCGACGGCAAGCATGATGACATTCCTGAATCCGTTTTCCTCTATGCTGGTACTATTGACGAGGTAGTGGCAAAGGCTGGGGAGGGTGCAAAGGAATGAAAAGCTTTCCTTTGCAGATTGTCACCGCAGATGGTCTGGTCTTTGATGGGCAAGCGGAGAGCATCAGTGTTCGTGCTGCTGGCGGCGATATGTGCGTACAGGCCGGTCACTGCGACTACGTGACAGTGCTCGGTATGGGGCAGGCGCGTCTGGCTGTGGACGGTAAAATACGCTTCGCTGCCTGTATCGGTGGGATGCTGGCGGTAGCTGATGGCAGAGTGCGCCTTGTTCCGACTACCTTTGAATGGGCTGAGGACATTGACCTTGCACGTGCCCTACACGCCAAGGAGTGCTCTGAGGTTTACCTCAATAGTCACTCCGACGAAACGCATTCCCGAGAATACGGCCATTTTGCCGCCAAGTATAAACGTGCTCTGATTCGTATTGCTGCGGCACAGCGTTAAAGTGCCTGCATTATGAGCACTTCGGCAGTCTGCATGGACATCGGTTAAATCCTGCTGACCACTAGGGCAGTCGGGTTAGCAAAATTGTCCACCTCAAGGTTGTTCCCGAACTGATTGAGTCCGACAACACCGCAATAATTATGCTTTGTACTGACGCCGCCTCCTCCTGTGACTATTTTTCTCTCTCAAATTTTGGTTTGCAGTGATCTTTCCTCATATTTATGATATTTGACGTCAGTTTGTGGGCAATATACCGTTGCTCGCAATACAAAGGCGGGAAATGACATAGTTTCCCGTATTAAGCAAAAAAGGACTGTCATATGACAGTCCTTTTTTGCTTAATAC
>ERZ825670.3206-NODE-3206-length-14167-cov-3.555201_pt1 | contig 14167 bp, 10 predicted proteins | sample MGYA00519929_ERZ825670 | MGnify/ENA primary metagenome ERZ825670 (study PRJEB31778, sample SAMEA3449207) | human gut metagenome | biome: human gut; feature: human-associated habitat; material: faeces | place: United Kingdom | collected 2010/2012 ...
TATACAAAGCTTACCCAAAGTAGCTAACTGAAGCCTTAACTTATAATCTTCAGAATACTTTTTGCTTTCATCAAATTTATATTTTTGTAATATGCTACGAGGGCACATTACTGTAGAAGTCACGAAACTGTTTTTCAGCATTAACCCAGTTAAAGAGATCTTTCGGATAAAAGAAAATGATTTTGAAAAATAACATTTATCACCTACACTGTATAAACTACCAGCAAGTACCAGATCCTTATTTTCTGCAAAAAGCTGAACTTGCTTTTCTATTTTATTCGGATACCATTCATCATCAGAGTCTAAAAAAGCGACGTACTCTCCTTTCGCATGAGATATCCCATTGTTTCTGGCACAGGAAGGACCAGCATTTACTTGTGTCACAAGTTTAATCTTTTCTTCATGACCTATTATCAAATCAGATAAAAGTTTAATCGTCGTATCAGTAGACCCATCATCAACAACAATAATTTCAATATTATTGTTCATCTACAAATACCGGATGAAGAAGAAAGAACAGCAGAAATTCCAGCGGGCGGTGTTAGTTCCTTGTATCAGATATCCCAAAACAAGGCATGTACTGTAGGTGTATACGCTGATGTTCCTGAAAATGAAACGATAAAATTAATGGTCTATGATGGAGCTGTAGCAGATTTAAATTCAAGTCAGGAAAAAGAACAAGTATATTTTGATGCAACTGTTCTTGAAGTAAAGAAAAAATCAATTAAGGTAAAATGTTCAGAATCCTTTGATAGTGGTATTCCTGTTGATGAAGAATTCTCTGTAACAATGAATAGAGTAGAAAGTGGTGAGCTCCCTGATTTGAATGCCGGTGACCATATTCGTATTGTATTTGATGGCATCATCAAGGAAAGTTATCCTCTGCAACTTGGAAATGTCTTTGCTATATATCTTCTAGATGAAAACGGAAACTTGTAAAGTCCGTAGTCTGAAAGGCTCCTACAGGAGTCTTTCGTTTTTTTATGTCCCAAACCAATATATTTTATGGCCATAATATGAATGCGTGTTCGAAGTATGTTATACTGATACTGATTATGTGAGGCGAGGTGAATTCAACTTATGATAAAAATTGCAATCGTTGACGATGAAGAACAGACAAGAGAACAAATTCTCCGGACTCTAAAGGAAAATATACAGGAACAACACGAAGTAGAGATTAAACTATATGCATCAGGTGAAAGTTTCTTTGAGGAAATTCAGAAAGGTGAAGCAGCGGATATTTTATTTACAGACATTCAGATGCAACAGCTGGATGGAGTGGAACTGGGGAAATTGGTCCGAAGGCTTTGCCCTGACATGTACATTGTCTTCATCACATCTTATGAAGAATATGCGGCAGAAAGTTATCGGATCGAAGCATATCAGTATATTTTGAAACAGGATCTAGAATTTCGTCTTCCCGGAGTTGCTGAACAGCTTATTGAAAAGCTGCAAAAACAAAAGAAAGAATTCTGTATTATAAAAGACGGTACAGAACAGGTGAAATTGCTTTATAAGGATATTCTTTATCTGTATAAATCCAAAGGTGCTAAGTATGTAAATTATGTTACTACCCAAGGCGTTGTAAGAGAGCGAACTTCTTTGGAAAATGCACTGAAAATGTTAAATAGTAGACAATTTCTTCTGGTGGAACGTGGATACGCTGTTAATATAAAGCAGATTTGCAGAGTAAGCGGTGACACTATCTATCTCGAAAAAGGATATGAAGTACCGGTAAGTAAGGCAAGACTTGCAGAAGTAAAGCGAGAAATCAATCTCTACTGGAGGAATTCGTAACGATGAATACACTTGGAATATGTATTGGACTGAATTTTCTTGAAACCTTCCTTTTCTATTATCTGTTATTCGGAACAGTTATAGACAGAAAGACTCTGAAAACGAAAGATAAATGGATTCTCTATTTTGTTTTAATCGTCACTTCAACAATTATTTCTGTATGGGTCAAAAGATCTGTGTTTAGTGCTTATGGATACCTGTTGACGATTTTAATTTTGGTTTTGGGAAGTTTCCTTGCCTATCGAAAGCAACTGATTCTTCTTACAGGGATCGCATCTATGTATGAAGCAGCAATGATGTTATTTTTATATATCATTTACTACCTTCTCGCATTTATTTACGGGAATCAGGCTGAAAACCCTCAGATTTTATTTTTCCGTTACCATGAAAATGAAGTATTTTGTGTGATACAAAGCCTGTTATTAATTATTTCCTTTTTTATCATTTTCAAAATAAGAAGCTGGAAGAAGAAAAAAGACATAGAAGCCTTTCAATGGGTATTTGTTTTATGTGGTGTACTGTTATCAGCACTCGTTTTGGAGTATCAGAAACTTTTAAAGTATGGACTACTGTACTCCACAGCCGGAATTCCGGTGATTCAGGATGTCTTAAAAGGAAGTCTCATCAGTTTTCTTACTATGATCGTGCTTGTCATCGTCATGACATTTCTTATATGGAAAAACAGAAACATAACGGGACAAAATACATTTCTTCTGATGAAAGAAGAGATGGAGAAGCAAAAGTATGAGGAAATAAGAGCTTCCATCGAGCAGAACAAAGAACTCGTTCATGATACAAAGAATCATTATCTTGTGATCAGTGAATATGTGAAAAATCAGGAATATGAAAAACTGGAAAATTATGTAGATGAAATCAGAAGAAATTTTGTAAAAATCAATCCACAGATTTATACAGGAAATCATGTAGTGGATCTGATTCTTGGGCAAAAGCGAATCCTGGCAGTACAAAAAGGGATTGATTTCCAATTGGATGTAACACCACTATCCAGTCTGACGATGGAAGAAAGAGAGATCTGTTCACTATTTGGGAATCTGTTAGACAATGCCCTGGAAGCCTGTGAGAAAGTGACTGATAAAGAACGTAAGAAAATCAGTATAAAGATTGAGCAGCATATGCAGATGTTGTTTCTTGAAATTAAGAATGGAACCGATAAGCTTCCTGCCAAATCAGGACATACTTTTCTGACTTCGAAGCAGGATAAATCTCTTCATGGATATGGCTTGAAAAGTGTGGAACGGATTGTCACACGATATGATGGAGATCTGGCCTATGAAATGGAAGATGGAATGTTTGTTGTTTCAATAACATTTTTTGATTTATAAATACTCATGTCCAGTAATCCAGTACTTGAAGGCCATCCGCTTGCAGTACTTTCACCACAAGATTAAACTGAATATAAGAAAAAACCTGTTCCAAATTTTCAGGATACAAAATTCGTATCACACAAACAGGAATGGAAATGGAGGAATGATGCCATGACAATTAAGAAAAAGAGAACTAAAATCATTTTACCATCGATTCTGACAGTCAGTCTTACTTGTGGTCTGTTACTTGCGGGATGTCAGAAGACACCTGACCAGAGTGCAGTTGTCAGTAAGGCCGGAGGATTAAGCGAGGATGTAATTGCAGACCCTTTGAAAGATGGAGAGACACAGACACTGAATCTGCCGGAACACTGGGACACAACAGTAACATGGAGTAATGACCGCGGAGTTTTTCACGCAGATCAGAAATTAGAATCTGTTACGACAGGAAATCTTCCGGTGATTGAAGTCAGTCAGAAAAAACTGGAGCTTGAACAATTAAACGGACTTATTTCCTATTTTGCAGGCGGAGAGATTTTGTATCAGACGCAGGAACTTACCAGAGAATACTATCAGAACCTCTTAGATAGGATTAAGAACAGGGAAGGATTCTATGCTGACAACAGTGTGGAGTATGATTTAACAGGGCTTGAAAAGTTAGTGGAAGAAGTTCTTCCTCTTGCGCCAGAGCAGACACCATTGCAGGAAATTGGACAGATTGAATACACATCAAAAAAGACAGATCCGGCGTATGAAGCAAAAAGAAAATCACTGGAAGCTTACGGATATGATATTCTTCCGGATACCACAAAGCAGGATGGAATGGAGATTCATTTTCAGGCAACGGTTGGTGCAGATGCAAAGGGTACGATCAATGCAGAAACTTACGATCCGGAAGCAGGAAATTATAGTATCTTCTCCTGGTCAGAAGGAAATGGGATCGAACTGGAAACCATTGAAAACTCTCTGGCAAGAGGGAATCTCACAGCCGAATATGGAGTTCCTGCAGGAAGCGTAAAAGAATCTTTTATGGAAAAACTACAAGCACTGAAGGACCAGATGGAAGAAACCGCTCTCTTAGAAGAGACAGCAGAAGATGAAGCAGAAAAAGTTCTGAAAGATCTGAACCTCGAAAATATGCAGTTGTTGTCATCAGACAAAATCCTCTGGTATGCACAGTCTGATTATCCGGAAGCCACTATATTAGAACAACAGGAAGCGTTATGGAATGCTGATCCAAATCTTGGAAAAACCGGTTATCGGCTTACTTACGTTCCTTCTGTTTCCGGATTAAAAATAAATCAGGATAAATCCGGAGGATATTCAGATGATAGTGGATTTGCATATGCACCTTCCATGCCGGTAGAGCAGATTTATATTGTAGTGACAGAAGATGGAATCCGTTCCTTCAAATGGAAGGGTATGAGTCAGGAAGAAAAGATAGTTACAGAAAATGTAAAACTCCTTGCATTTGATGAAATAGAAAACCGCCTGATCGATCAGGTGAAATATCTTTACCCTTCCAGTCAGCCTGCTGAGGACAAGACGATATTTGGTTATGATGTTGCAACTGTCGAACTAGGATATACTTATATACCGGCATATAAGAATCCACAAAATGCCTGGCTGGTTCCGGCATGGTTTTTCACTATAAGCGAGAGTGAAGATACAACTGCCGAACTTGGAACAGCCGGAAAAAAAATAGAAGGATATCAGACCGACTACATTGTATTGAATGCAACAGACGGTGGAAGAATAGGTTCTTATTGGAGATGATAGAATATGAAACGAAGACATCTTTTCAGAACAGAATTGAAATATGACTTTGGAAACCGAAGATTTTATATCTCTGTACTGGCGTTGTGTGCGGTTCTTTTGATTGTTGCACTTCCTTATCGAAATCATCTGATCGCTTTCGGTGGATCAACAGAAGGGGAAGCATGGTTATGCACCTTCACCTATGCAATCACTTCAGAAAAAGCCTTGCTTTTCTTTCCACTGTTGGTTCCTCTGGCAACAGCCGCAGATATACAGGAAGAATTACACAGCCGCTATGCATGGTTTCTTATTAACAGAATAGGAAAAAGAAATTATATTTGGATGAAAAGTTTTGGAGTTGCATTCACAGGTGGTGCCATTTCCGTTTCAGCGGCAGGAATTGCATTGGTTGTTTTTATAGTTATCTGTAGAAATATCCCGACTCTGAATACTTTGCAAAATATATCAGAGGTAAGTATCACAGGAATTGGATTTATCAGACTTTTTCTAAATGGAGCATTGTGGTCTTTATGCGGTTCACTGACAGCAGTTTTGACTAAGAATAAGTATCTCAGCTGTGCTGTTCCATTTATTTTATATTATGTACTCACAGTGTTTCAAGAACGCTATTACCGCAATTATTTTTTCCTCAGTCCAAAGCAGTGGGCAAGCCCGGAATATTATGGAAACGGATTCTGCCTTCTGGCTCTGCTTCTGATCAGCAGTCTTCTGGCACTGGCTTTGCGTAAATGCGTGGTAAGGAGAGTGGTGGCATGAAAAAATCGCAATTTAAAACGGACATTCATCAAATCTTTCTTCTAACAAAAAGAAATTTCTCTGACTGGGGCAAAAGTCCAAGAATCTGGATGACATTTGCATTAGGGTTTGTACTTTGTCTGATGTTGACAAATCAGATTTTAGAGCAGGCACAGACATTCCAGACACCGGTGCAGATGTTCGAGCCACTGATCTGGACCTTCGGTGATGCGCAGTCTGTGATGCTTTCATCCCTTTTACTGCTGTTATTATTTGCAGATATGCCTTTTGTAAATCAGATGACACCCTATTGGCTGATCCGGACAAAGCGAAGCGTATGGATGGCAAGTCAGATCCTATATGTGATCCTGGCTACTTGCCTTTATACCGTCTTCCTCTGCCTGACAGAACTTCTAATTGCAAGTCCCTGGGCTTACGTTGGAAATGTATGGAGTCAGACCGCTGCAAGCATTGGATATGGAAGTAATAATCATCTTACGGTTCCTGTGTCAATAAAGACAATGGAAATGACAACACCATATAAATGTGCAATCTGTGTTGTATTTCTTATGCTTTTCTATTCGTTATTTATTACTTCAGTCATGCTTGTATTAAATCTACAGAAGGGAAGAGCCGGAGGCGTTGTTGGCGCACTCCTGATAAATCTTTATGGAATTCTTCTGACTCCGGATATTTTTCAAAAAGTTTTTCATCTGGGTGGAGGGCTTTCCTATCGGGCAAATATTCTTTGCGGATGGTTATCACCCTTAAATCACGCAACATTTCCAATGCATAATTTCGGATATGATTATTTGCCACAAATAAAAATAAGCATCCTGTTATTCCTTGCAGTGATATGTATTTTGCTTTTCATCTCGAGAAAATGTATCAAACGATATAATTTTACATTTTCTCAGGTTGATGAATCCTGACGGAATAAGAAAGGGGAAAATTATGAAAGCTGCTGTGAAAGTTAAAAATCTAACAAAATCTTTTGGGAAAGAAAAAGTATTAAAAGGAATCAGTCATACCTTTGAGGCAGGAAAAATCCACGGAATTATGGGATTTAATGGCTCCGGTAAAACAGTAATGTTCAAATGCATCTGCGGTTTTCTTCAACCTGACAGAGGGAGCGTATATGTCTATGGAAAAAGAATTGGAAAAGATATTGATTTTCCGGAAAATACCGGAATGATTATCGAGAGTCCGGGATTTCTTCCATATATCAGTGGATATGAAAACTTAAAACGCCTTGCACAACTTAATCGAAAAATAGGAGATACTGAGATCCGGGATGCAATCGCAAGAGTTGGTCTTGATCCGTTTTCTAAAAAGAAAGTAGGTCAATATTCACTCGGGATGAGAGAACGCCTTGGAATTGCACAGGCGATCATGGAGCGGCCAAAATTATTAATTTTAGACGAACCATTCAATGGATTGGATAAAAGAGGCGCACAGGATGTCTGCGAACTCTTTGTTGAATTGAAAGAAAAAGGGACAACTATTCTACTAGCTGCACATAATGTGATGGAAATGGAATGGTTGTGTGATACGGTATGCGAGATGGATGCCGGACAGTTAGAAGTTGTTTATGAAAAATGAAATAATAATTTTTTCAAATTAAAAGAAGAGAGCGAACCCAAGAATATTAAACGAATATTCTTCAGTTCGCTCTCTTCGCACATTGCGATATAGGTACTCCGACAAAATGATACATTTCTACGTTCTCAACATCTTCAACATCAGCTTGAAATTCATGTTAAAATTTGTTAGAATGATTTGCGAACTTACATTCTAAAGAGTTTTTAGAAAACCCTTGAAAACTAAGGAGAAATTGATGGAAAATATTGACATAGATAAGCTGACGCCCATGATGAAAATTTATTGCGAGACGAAAGAGCAGTACAAGGATTGTATCTTATTCTACCGCCTCGGCGATTTCTACGAAATGTTCTTTGACGATGCCTTGACTGCATCCCGAGAGCTTGAGATCACACTGACCGGGAAAAGCTGTGGTCTGGATGAACGTGCCCCGATGTGCGGAATCCCATACCATGCCGTGGAAGGATATTTGAACCGTCTTGTTGCAAAAGGATACAAAGTTGCAATCTGTGAACAGGTAGAAGACCCAAAGACTGCGAAGGGGATCGTAAAACGTGAGGTTGTAAGAATTGTTACACCCGGAACGAATCTGGATACACAGGCATTAGATGAAACGAAGAATAATTACATCATGTGTATCGTCTATATTGCAGACCGCTATGGAGTTGCAATCGCAGATATTTCTACCGGAGATTATTTTGTCACAGAACTTCCGGACAGCAGTCGTCTTATGGATGAGATTTATAAATTCAGTCCGTCTGAGATCATCTGCAACGAAGCGTTCTATATGAGCGGTATGGATCTGGATGCGATGAGAGACAAGCTTGGGATCACGATTTATTCTCTCGATTCCTGGTATTTTGATGATGCTGTCTGCAAAGATAAGCTGCTTGAGCATTTCAAAGTAAAGAATTTTGCAGGGCTTGGACTTGCTGATTATGACTGTGGAATCATCAGTGCCGGAGCACTTCTGATCTATTTATTTGAGACACAGAAAAATTCACTTTCCAACCTGACACATATTACACCATATATCACAGGAAAATATATGCTGATTGACAGTTCTACACGTCGAAATCTGGAGCTATGCGAAACTTTACGTGAAAAGCAGAAGCGTGGTTCCCTTCTCTGGGTTCTTGACAAAACACGTACTGCAATGGGCGCACGTACGCTTCGCAAAAATGTAGAACAGCCTTTGATCGATAAATCCGAGATCAACCGCAGACTGGATGCAGTAGAAGAACTGAAAAATCAGGCCATTGCCCGTGAAGAGATCAGAGAATATTTATCTCCGGTCTACGATCTGGAGCGTCTGATCACGAAGATCACTTATGGTTCTGCGAATCCGCGAGACCTCACCGCATTCAAAGGTTCTCTGGAGATGCTGCCACCGATCCGCTATATTTTACAGGATCTGCAGGCACCGCTTTTAAAAGAGATTTATGAAGATCTGGATGCATTAGAAGATCTCTGCGAGCTCGTCACGAAAGCCATTCGTGAGGATCCGCCGCTTGCCATGAAAGAGGGAAATATTATCCGCGACGGTTATAACGAAGAAGTAGATAAGCTTCGTCATGCGAAATCAGACGGAAAAGACTGGCTTGCAAAACTTGAGAATGATGAACGAGAAAAAACAGGCATTAAAAACCTGAAAATAAAATACAACAAAGTCTTCGGCTATTATCTGGAAGTGACGAATTCTTACAAGGATCTTGTACCGGATTATTATACAAGAAAACAGACACTTGCGAATGCTGAGCGTTATATCACACCGGAGCTTAAAGAACTTGAAGATATGATCCTTGGTGCGGAAGATAAACTGTATGCACTGGAATATGAGCTTTATAGTGAAGTCCGTGAAACGATTGCCGGACAGGTGGAGAGAATCCAGCAAACTGCCAAAGCAGTTGCCGCACTGGATGCTTTCAGTTCTCTTGCACTTGTTGCAGAGCGCAACAACTATGTCCGTCCGAAAATCAATGAAAAAGGAATCCTTGATATCAAAGAAGGCCGTCACCCGGTCGTTGAACGAATGATTCCAAATGATATGTTTATTGCCAATGATACTTACCTGGATGATAAGAAGCACAGAATTTCAATCATCACAGGTCCGAACATGGCAGGTAAATCAACTTACATGCGTCAGACTGCATTGATCGCACTGATGGCTCAGATCGGATCGTTTGTCCCGGCAGAGAGCGCGAACATCTGTCTTTCCGACCGTATTTTCACCAGAGTCGGAGCATCCGATGACCTTGCTTCCGGACAGAGTACATTCATGGTTGAGATGACCGAAGTTGCCAATATTTTAAGAAATGCAACCTCAAAAAGTCTTCTCATTCTTGATGAAATCGGACGCGGAACAAGTACATTTGACGGTCTGTCAATTGCCTGGGCTGTTGTAGAATACATCAGCGACAGCAAACTGCTGGGAGCAAAAACTTTATTTGCTACACATTATCATGAACTGACAGAACTCGAAGGAAAGATTGATAATGTCAACAACTATTGTATTGCTGTAAAAGAAAAGGGTGACGACATCGTATTCTTACGAAAGATCGTAAAAGGCGGAGCAGACAAAAGTTATGGTATCCAGGTTGCAAAACTTGCCGGCGTTCCGGATCTTGTCATTTCCCGTGCGAAGGAAATTGTAGAAGAACTCAGCGATGAGGATATCACAAACCGCGTCAGTGAGATCGCGGCCAAGGAACATACTGCAAAGAAAAAAAGTAAAGCAAAGAAATATGACGAAGTCGATATGGCACAGATGTCTTTGTTTGACACTGTAAAAGACGATGATGTACTCGACGAATTGAAAAATATCGATGTCGGAAATCTGACACCGATCGATGCTTTAAATACAATCTACCGGTTACAGAATAAGCTGAAGAACCGTTGGTAAAAGGAAAGGCGGAAATATGCCACACATTCATGTATTAGACCAGATCACAATTGATAAGATTGCCGCAGGTGAAGTAATTGAGCGTCCAGCGTCAATTGTAAAAGAACTCGTTGAAAACGCGATCGACGCAGGATCTACTTCTGTAAAAATAGAGATCAAGGACGGGGGCATTTCCTTCATCCGTATTACAGATAATGGCTGTGGCATTCCGCAGGATGAAGTGCAGCGTGCTTTTCTGCGGCATTCTACAAGCAAGATTGAGACAGTGGAAGACCTGTCTCACATCGCGTCTTTGGGATTTCGTGGAGAGGCTCTTTCAAGTATTGCAGCTGTTACCCGGACGGAACTGATCACAAAGACTGCCGATGCAGAGTTTGGTACCCGTTATGTCATTGAAGGTGGAAAAGAAGTATCCTTGGAAGATACCGGTGCGCCAAATGGGACAACTTTCCTCGTCCATCAGTTATTTTACAATGTTCCTGCCAGAAGAAAATTCTTAAAGACACCAATGACAGAAGCCGGACATGTGCAGGATCTATTAATGCACCTTGCCCTGTCTCATCCGGAAGTTGCTTTTCAGTTTTTGAATAACGGACAGGAAAAACTGCGTACTTCCGGAAATGGAAAACTGAAAGATGTGATCTACAATGTCTATGGCCGTGACGTAGCGGCTAACCTGATTGAGATCGATTATGAGAAAAACGGAATCCATATCACAGGTTTTCTCGGCAAACCGATCATCACACGAGGAAATCGTAACTTTGAAAATTTCTTCGTAAACGGCCGTTATGTCAAAAGTGCAATGATCTCCAAATCCGTGGAAGACGCTTATCGTGATTTTGTGATGCAGCACAAGTTTCCGTTTGCAGTTCTGCATTTTCATCTGAGTGGGGAAAATGTAGATATCAATGTGCATCCGACAAAGATGGAGCTTCGCTTCTCACGGCAGCAGGAAGTTTACAATACCGTCTTTGAGGCTGTACACAGAACCCTGTTGGAACCGGAACTGATCCAGAAAGCAGAAGTTCCTGATCCAGTGGAATCGAACGAAAACATGGCAGAAAGATCGGAGCGAGTGAAAAAGACATTCACATCCGCTTCGACCAAAGATAAAGAGGATACCGGCAGTCCGTTTCTTCTTCGTCCGCGTAAGGAGAATGAAAAAGTAACAGCTGCGGAATTGATCAAAGAATCCAGGGAAACGGTTAAGGATGATGTTCAAGATGAGGATTATTTTATCCGTAAGATGAAGGAGCGCGTACTTTCTTACCATAATCGTTCTTCTTCCGCCGAAGTTGCAGACCGGAAAGAGATTTTCCGTGCAGATGAACAGAAAGACAAAATTGCTGAACATGTCAAATACGCCGTTGAAGCAGCAGATAAGACAGTTGCACCGGAAACTGCGGCAACAGTTCAAAAATCCAAACCAGCTATTGAAATGCAAACTGCCACCACCAGCACCGATGCAGCATCTGATTGTGAAATAACCGACGCAAAATCAGAACCAGAAAACGGTACGCAGATGGATCTCTTTGAAGAAAATTTCTTAAAAAGAGATATCCGTGCAGAATATAAACTGATTGGCCAGGTCTTTGACACTTACTGGCTCGTAGAATTCAAAGATAATCTCTACATCATTGATCAGCATGCGGCTCATGAACGCGTCTTGTATGAGCGTACCTTGCGTGAAATGAAAAGCAGAGAATTTACTTCTCAGTACTTAAGTCCTCCGATCATTTTAAGCTTATCCATGCAGGAAGCACAGCTTCTGAATGAAAATATGGACCGCTTTTCACGCATTGGGTTTGAGATTGAGCCATTTGGTGGGGAAGAATATGCAGTCCGTGCAGTACCTGACAATTTGTTCAGTATTGCCAAGAAAGAACTTCTGATGGAGATGATCGATGATCTGACCGAAGGTCTTTCTACTTCTATGACACCGGAGCTGATCGATGAGAAGGTTGCATCCTTGTCCTGTAAGGCTGCTGTAAAGGGAAATAACCGTCTTTCTGCACAGGAAGTAGACAAACTGATCGGCGAACTCCTGACACTGGACAATCCATATCACTGTCCGCATGGACGACCGACAATCATTGCCATGACAAAACGTGATCTGGAAAAGAAATTTAAACGAATTGTATAAAAGGAATCGAGGAAATATAGATGGAACAGACAAACAAACGCCCGCTTGTCATTCTGACCGGACCAACTGCTGTCGGGAAGACTGCTGCCTCCATCGGACTTGCCAAAGCGATCGGCGGAGAGATCATTTCTGCTGACTCTATGCAGGTCTACAGGGAGATGGACATCGGCTCTGCCAAGATCCGTCCGGAAGAGATGGACGGTGTGCCGCATCATCTGGTAGATGTTCTTGATCCGTCTGAGGATTTTAACGTTGTTCTCTTTCAGCAGATGGCAAAAGAAGCAATGGAAGGAATTTATCAGCGGGGACATATTCCGATCGTTGTCGGCGGAACAGGATTCTATATTCAGGCATTACTTTACGACATTGATTTCACAGAAAATAATGCCGATACTGCTTATCGGGAAGAATTAGAAGCACTTGCCAAAACTCAGGGTGCAGAATATCTTCATGAAATGCTTGAAAAAGTAGACCCGGAATCTGCGGAACAGATTCATTTTCATAATGTAAAACGTGTGATCCGCGCGCTGGAATATTATCAGCAGACCGGACAGAAGATTTCCGAGCACAATGAGGCGGAACGTGAGAAAAAATCTGCTTATAACTCCGCATATTTTGTGCTGACAGATGATCGTAAGATTCTCTATGACCGAATTGATAAACGTGTTGATCTGATGATGCAGGAAGGACTTCTTGAAGAAGTCAATGCGTTAAGATTGCGCGGACTTAAAAGAGAAAGTGTTGCGATGCAGGGACTTGGATACAAAGAACTGTTTGGTTATTTTGAAGGAGAGTATCCTTTGGAAGAAGCCGTACGCATTATTAAGAGAGACACAAGACATTTTGCCAAGCGGCAGCTGACCTGGTTTAGAAGAGAACGAGATGTCATCTGGCTTGATAAAAGTGAGATTGGAAGAGAAGATGAACAACTGATCCAACAGATGCTCACTGTTTTAAAGGAAAAAGAAATCATTCATTAGGACATCAGGCTGCATTTAGATAAAATGCAGCTTTGCCATGTAAATCAAACGATAAAAAACTTAAAAAGAAAGAAGAAGAAAAATGAATACACCAACTACAGAAACAATTTACGAACAGCTAGGAATCAGCAAAGAAGTCTGGGCATTCGGACAGAAGACAGAAGAGAAACTAAAAGAACGTTTTGAAGAATTTGACAGAAACGCTGAATACAATCAGTTAAAAGTAATTCATGCCATGCAGGAAAACCGCGTAAGTGAAGGATGCTTTAACTATGTAAGCGGATATGGATACAATGATCAGGGAAGAGATACTTTAGAGGATGTCTATGCCTCTGTTTTTCATACAGAAGCCGCTCTGGTGCGCCCACAGATCACTTGCGGAACACATGCGCTTGCGCTTGCACTTGCAGCGAATCTTCGTCCTGGAGACACACTGTTATCTCCGGTTGGAAAACCATATGATACACTTGAAGAAGTAATCGGAATCCGCCCATCTAACGGCTCTCTTGCAGAATATGGAATCTCCTATAAACAAGTAGAGCTTCTGGAAGATGGATATTTTGATTATCCTGCGATTGAAAAAGCTCTGGAAGATAAAACAATCAAACTGGCAACGATCCAGCGTTCCAAAGGATATCAGACACGTCCAAGCTATTCCGTAGAAAAAATCGGCGAACTGATTGCATTTATCAAAGAGCGTCGCCCGGATGTCATCTGTATGGTAGATAACTGTTACGGTGAATTCGTTGAGCGTATCGAGCCAAGTGATGTCGGTGCAGACATGATCGTCGGTTCTCTGATCAAAAATCCGGGTGGCGGACTTGCCCCAATCGGCGGATATATTGCCGGAAGAGCTGATCTGATCGAAAACTGTGCTTATCGTCTGACTTCTCCGGGACTCGGG
>ERZ825670.3207-NODE-3207-length-14159-cov-3.557643_pt1 | contig 14159 bp, 13 predicted proteins | sample MGYA00519929_ERZ825670 | MGnify/ENA primary metagenome ERZ825670 (study PRJEB31778, sample SAMEA3449207) | human gut metagenome | biome: human gut; feature: human-associated habitat; material: faeces | place: United Kingdom | collected 2010/2012 ...
GATTGCTTCCATCGCCTGTAAGCTTCCGATGACACCTCCCATCGCACCGATGACGCCAGCCTGCTTACAGGTTGGAACTGCATCCTTTGGTGGTGGATTCTTGAATACACAACGATAGCAAGGGCCTTCTTCCGGCACATACGTCATAAGCTGGCCCTTGAAACGGATGATACCTGCATGGGAAAATGGCTTCTTCGCTATAACACAGGCATCATTGATCAGGAACTTCGCCGGGAAGTTATCGGTTCCATCAATGATGAAATCGTAATCCTTGATCAGATCCATGATATTTTCTGAGGTTACAAATTCACGGTATGTATTGACTGTGACGTCTGGGTTCATCGCATTCATTGTCTCTTTTGCGGATTTTACTTTCGCTTTGCCTACATCTGCAGTTCCATGAATGATCTGTCTCTGCAGATTTGAAAGGTCAACCTCATCGGCATCGACAATACCGATCGTACCAACGCCGGCTGCTGCCAGATACATTGCTGCAGGTGCGCCGAGACCTCCGGCACCGATGATCAGAACTTTGCCGTTCATCAGCTTCTTCTGTCCTTTTACACCGACTTCCTGCAGAATGATATGACGGCTGTAACGTTCCATCTGTTCATTCGTAAATGCCATTAAAATGCTCCTCCTCCCATGAAGTAAAGAAATTCGATGACATCATTTTCTTTGATCTCTGTTTTGTCGAAATCTTCGCTTTCTACAAAGTCATCGTTTACGGTAACGGTTACATAATCCGGGTTTTCTACCTTTTCATCGACGATCAGTTTCGCGATGGTAGTTCCCTGTTCGATTTCCTTTTTCTCTCCTGCTACGGTTACTAACATTTCTTTGTCCTCCTGTTTTATAATAACTTTTTTACAGTTTCTTCCATCTCCGGTCGTTTTACCAGACCGCGGATTCTCTCAACCTCGCTGCCATCTTTGAAAAATAACAACGTCGGGGAGGCTGCCACTTCATATTTCTGTGCCAGTCCGGCATCAAAATTTACATTGACTTTTACTACTTTTACCTGGTCCTCATAATCATCTTCCAAGCCACCAAGGATTGGAGATAACTGTTTGCATGGAATGCAGCTGTCCGAATAAAATTCTACCACAACCGGCAGATCGGATCCAAGGACCTCGGCTTCAAAATCTTCGCTGCTTACTCGTTTTGCCATGAGTTTCTCCTATTCTTCGACTTTCTTAACGATCAGGTCGTAAGTACCATTCTCATTGTCGATCAGTTTCAGGATCTGCTGTCCTTCTTCTTTAAAGCTTCGAGGTACGTTCTGAACCGGCTCACCGTCGTTCATGGTCACGGCAAGAACCTGTCCTACTTCAATCTCTTCCATCGCTACTTTTGCTTTTACAAATGTCATCGGGCAGACAACATCGGTAATGTCTACTCTTTCATCAATTTCAAAATCAGCCATTGTATGCCTCCTTAATCACTTTTTCAAATTTATCTTCGCCTACGCGCTCGATCGTAAATTGGAAACGCTCGCTTGGATTTGCATTGTCATCAAAGAACTGGATTGCTGCATCGGTTACGCGGAACAATGTCTCTTCGTCCTTGATCACCGGCACGACTTCTTCTCCTTTGTGAATGCGGTTTCCGAAAAGTCCACCGAAGGATACGAGATATCCTGTCGTCACATCCCAGGCATCGGTTGGACACGCTTTGGCGCATCTTCCGCAGTAGTTACACTTACTTTCTTCCACTTTGATCTTTCCGTCTTCCAGTTTGATTGCATCGGTGCGGCACGCTTTTACACACACCCCACACTGGATACAGGCATCCTCTTTCCATTTTACGATAGAGGCACCTTTCACTCCGACATCGTTTTCCTCGGACTTCAAACAGTTATTCTGGCATCCGGTGACACCAAATTTGAATTTATGAGGAAGCTCTCTTGCAAAATATCTCTCGTCCAGTTTCTGAGCGATATCGTAGGAATCAATGTTTCCACTTGGACAGATCTGATTTCCCTGACAGGCTGTGACAGTACGTACACGTGGGCCGCAGACACCCGGCTTACAATCGCCTTTTTCCAGTTCTGCTTTCACTTCATCGATCTGATCCAGTTTGATAAATGGGATCTCTACGCCCTGTCTGGATGTCAGATGTACATGTCCGTCTCCATATTTTTCTGCCACTTCCGCAATCTTAGCCAGCTGCTTTGCTGTCAGATTTCCTCCTACCACTGCCAGTCGCAGGGAAAAGTTATTTTTTTGTTTCTGGCGCATGAATCCGCCTTTTTTCAGTGTAGCATAATCTACTGCCATAATTCACTTCCTCCTTATTTCTTCTCAATCGCGTATTTAAAATCTTCGATGATATCCTGAATATCTTCAATGCCGACGCTGATTCGGATCAGGTCGTCAAATACTCCGGCATCTTCTTTCTCTTTTTCCGTGCTGTGCGCATTCAGCGTCGATTCGGGATGAATGATCAGGGACTTTGTATCTCCGATATTGGATACAATTTTTGGTAATTTTAAATCATTCATAATCTGGAAAGCACGTTCTTTGCTTCCGACCCGGATCGTAAGTATCGCGCCATAGCCATGTTCCAAAGTTTTTTCTGCAGTCTCGTGCCATGGGCTGTCTGGCAATGCCGGATAATTTACTTTGATGTCCGGATACTGCGTCAAAAACTCGGCTAACTTTTCGGCATTGAAACAGGCACGCTCCATGCGGAGTCCGAGTGTTTCAAGCCCCAGCATATTGTAAAATGCTGTCTGTGGTGCCATGCAGGCACCGGTATTTCGAAACAAGCCATTTCTGAGTTTCGCGGTAAATGCAAATTTTCCAAATTTTGCATATTCTTTCATGCCGGGATATCTTTCTTTATCCCATTTGAAGTTTCCGCTGTCGGTGATCACACCGCTGATGGCATCGCTGTTTCCATTTACATATTTCGATGTCGAATTGACGACGATGTCGGCACCAAGTTCGAGCGGACGGACAAGATAAGCGGTTGCGACCGTGTTGTCCATCACAAGCGGAAGTCCGTTCTCATGTGCCAATTCCGCCAGCTTACGGATGTCTACGACATCCAGTTTCGGATTTCCGATCGTCTCGGCAAAGATTACTCTTGTCTTGTCATTAATCGCTGCTTTGACGGCCTCTTCGTCATGAATATCGACAAATACGGTTTTGATCCCAAATGCCTCAAAATCATGAAAGACATCGATGGAACCTCCGTATAAACTCGTGCTTGCCAGAATTTCCTCTCCGGCATTCACGATATTAAGTAAGGCATTGAAGATGGCTGCCATTCCGGAAGCACAGGCGATCGAAGAAAGTCCATTCTCCAATGCTGTCATCCGGTTTTCAAAGGCTGTGATCGTCGGATTATTCAGTCTTGTATACGAAAATCCGTTTGCCCTATTATGAAACAATTTTTCATGCTGTTCTGCAGACGTCTGATAGAAGGCGCTGGATTGGTAGATTGGCGTGAGCGTCGCTCCGGTCGCCTCATCTCCCATTTTTCCACTGTGCAAAAGTGCTGTGTTGAATCTCATACGTTCCCTCCATTTTCGTCTCTTCAAATGTAGTTGCCATTGCGTACGGATGCTTCTCCATAAACCGACTGTTTGCGGATATAGGCTGCCACTTCTTCTACCTCCGTACCATTTTCACTCCAATTCGTGATATAATTTTCATTTTTATTTGTAATGCTGTCTGCCTGTTTTTTGTCAACAAGAAGCAGAACAACGATTCCTGCGCGGTGCAGGTGTTTGAGCACCAGGGAAATGTCCTCGCCCTGTGCCGGTGCATACAGATACGTATGTCTGCCATCGATGTGAAGAACTTTTTCCACATCCTCCACAAACGCACGATTGACTTTATCGGATTTGACAAATTCTACCGTAACCGCCGTCTGTCCTTTGACTGCTGCGCGGACTTTGCGGTCCACACGTCCTTCATACAGACCATGCTCTTCGGTATTTACATTTTCTACCACTCCACAGGCAGATGTCATATTGGTTACACGGTCAATGAGAATAAATTCACCCATTGTCTTATGTTTCTTAAATTCATCTACGACAATCTTGTCCGCCAGTGAGATCTTACATACCGCGATCTCGTTTTTGCTGAGCGTTTCCACCGGTTTCTGCTCACCGGTATTAACGTCGATTGCATATTCAATCTTGGTAACCGCTCCCGGGATGGTCTTTGTACCCAGTTTAAAGAAGAAGTTCTTTCCACTGATAAGTTCATCGTCGTCCATCCAAAGGAGTGTCGTTGTCAAGGTCGATGCGATTTTCACCTGAGAATCCACAGAAAGCACGCAGCCTCTTGATACATCTACTTCGCGGTCAAGCTGGATCGTTACCGGCTGGCCTTTCACCGCTTTGTCGCTCTGCTTGTCGCCGACATAAATACTCTTTACTTTCGCTGTCTCATTGCTAGGCAGGGTTGTCAGTTCGTCGCCGACATGAATCTCGCCATCTTCCACCTGACCCTGAAAGCCTCGGAATGTGTGGTCCGGACGGCATACACGCTGTACCGGCATATAGAAACCTACTTCGTGGTCGTCTTCGGAAATGTCAATATTTTCCAAGTATGTCAAGAGTGCCTCACCGTCATACCATTTGATGTTGTCGGATTTTGTCGTAACATTGTCGCCTTCTGTCGCCGAAACCGGAATAATCTTGACATTAGCAAGGCTGAGTTCTTCGGAAAGTTCCTTGATCTGTGCTTCGATCTCGTGGAATCTCTCTTCGCTGTAATCCACAAGGTCCATTTTGTTGACGGCAAATACAAAATATTTGATTCCCATCAGCTCACAGATTCTTGCGTGGCGTCTTGTCTGTACGAGCACGCCCTGTTTTGCGTCGATCAAAATGACTGCAAGGTCGGCAAAGGAAGCTCCTACTGCCATGTTTCTTGTGTATTCTTCATGTCCCGGTGTGTCCGCAACGATGAAGCTTCTTTTCTCTGTCGTAAAGTAACGGTACGCAACGTCGATCGTGATTCCCTGCTCGCGCTCTGCCATCAATCCGTCGAGAAGCAGTGAGTAGTCAATCTCGCCGCCGCGGCTTCCGACTTTACTGTCTAATTCCAGTGCTTTTTCCTGGTCGGTATACAATAACTTTGAATCGTATAAAATATGTCCAATTAAGGTTGATTTTCCGTCATCCACGCTTCCGCATGTAATAAATTTCAATAATCCGCTCATATTAGAAATACCCTTCTCTCTTTCTTCGTTCCATACTGCCAGCTGCTTCATTGTCGATCACTCGTGTCGTTCTCTCGGAAGATACGGCGCTCAGTGTCTCGTCGATAATTTCGTCCAGTGTCGTCGCAGTGGACTCGCATCCACCGGTAAGTGGATAACATCCCAGGGTGCGGAATCGTACACTCTTGTACTCGATCTTTTCCCCCGGACGAAGTCTCATACGGTCATCGTCTACCATGATAATGTTGCCGTCGCGGTAAACGACCGGACGTACTTTTGCAAAATACAGAGACGGGATCTCGATATTTTCGCGGCGAATGTACTGCCAGATATCCGTCTCGGTCCAGTTTGATAATGGGAATACTCGTACTTCCTGATGTTTCTGGATCTTGGAATTGTACAATTTCCACATCTCGGGACGCTGGTTTTTCGGATCCCACGCATGATGTTCGTTTCGGAAAGAGAATATTCTCTCTTTTGCTCTTGATTTCTCCTCGTCTCGGCGTCCACCACCAAACGCAGCGGTAAATCCGTATTTGTCAAGGGCCTGTTTCAATGCCTGTGTTTTCATGATATCGGTATAAGCAGAACCATGGTCAAATGGATTGATTCCGTCTTTTACCCCTTGTTCGTTAATGTACTCGATCATATCGATGCCGAGTTTTTTGGCCGTTTTGTCACGGAACTCGATCATTTCTTTAAATTTCCATGTTGTATTGACATGTAAAAACGGGAACGGCGGTTTCTCCGGATAAAAAGCTTTCATTGCCAAATGCAGCATTACCGAGCTGTCTTTTCCGATGGAATAAAGCATTACCGGTTTTTCACATTCTGCAGCCACTTCACGGATGATGTAGATTGCTTCTGCCTCCAATTTGTCAAGATGTGAAAACTCACTCATATCTGTGTCCTTCCTTTCGCTAGTACTTATTTGATTCTTTTTTGTTGATAATAACCTGTTCTTTGCTGCCATCTCTTCGTAATATGTTCCAGTATAACTGATTTTCTTCCGAAAGTACAGTCATCTTGCTTCCCATACCTCCAATATCTGCTCCCAGGTAAAGAGCGATCGCGCCAAACCGGCACTCTTTGATACAGGATGAGCATCCCCAGCAGTCTTTCGGGTACTTGATATAGGCTTTTTTGTCGTCGTCCATCTTGATCAGACTTCCCGGACAAACTTTCGCGCAGGCGGTACAGCCTTTGCACAATGCCTTGTTAATTGCTATGCTCATAATGCTCCTCCCTTCCAACCAGGTCTCGGAAGCGGATGATGATCTCGCCATCTTCCATTCTGGAATTTACATATTTTAACCATTTCCGGTCTTTTTTAGGATAATCTAAATTTTCGGCAAAACTGTGCCATCTTGTCTCTTTTCTTGCTTCCAAATGTGCAATAACGGCAAGGCACACGGTAAGCCGTTCTCTCAACTCATAGACAAACATCAATTCATGCATATCCTCCGCTGCAACATCCTCGCTGAGTTCGATCAGCTGTTTGATCTTGTCTTTCGCAAGTGCCAGCTGCTTTTCATTGAACTGGTAATGCGTCGAAATTCCTCCGGCGTAATTGTCCATGACTTTCTGCATCGCCTCTTCCAAGGCTTCGACGGTAAACATATCGTTTGATGCTGTCAAAAAATGGTTATACTCTTCTATCTTCTCTTCCAATGCCGTTTCTTCTTCTGCCTCATTACCCGGCAGTTCCTGCCCGGCATCCAGTTCTTTTACCATATGAAGTGCCGCGATCTCGCCTTCGACCATTGCCCCGGTCACGTATTTCTGCGGACATCCTCCGGCGACATCTCCTGCCGCATACAGTCCGTGGATCGTCGTCTGGCGGTCCGTGTCCACCCAATATCCGCTGGCGGTATGTCCACCCACGATATAAGGTTCGGTTCCCTCGATTTCCACATTCTGCTCGCTCGGCTTCTTGCCGGATTCAATCCATTTGAGTGTCTGGCTTGGTGCCATATTGAGGTAAGCTTTTTTCAATGACTCATCCTGCTCGTCGGAAATTCCTTCGGTCCGCAGATAACAAGGACCTCTTCCCTCCAGATTTTCCATCACCGTTCCATACACTCGTTCCGAAGTCGTCAGACCGTATTTATCTTCGTAAACTTCGCCTTTTGCATTGACCTGTTTTGCGCCGACGCCCTGTGCGATGGTTCCGGTCGGTGCAATCGTATCTTTGCACCGGAGAGCGATAAAGCGCATCTCAAAGGTTGTCATCTCGGCTCCGCTCCGAATCCCCATCGCATATCCTGCGCCGGTATTAAATGGCGGATACCACATTTTATGTCTTGAAAATCCCGGATTGTTCGGACGGTAAAGCCCTGCCGCTCCGCCGGTCGCACAAAGCACTTTCTTTGCGCGGATCTCGTAAGCTGTGTTTTCTTCCATCGAAAATCCAAACGCTCCGCGGATCGTATTATTCTCCACAATGTAATCGGTTATATTAATCCGGTTTAATACGGTCACATTCGGAAGGCTCTCTACTGCCGAAGCCAGCAACGGTTTCATATTTTCGCCGTTAATCTTTATATTTCGATTTCCACGTGCGACGTATTCTCCATTTTCATCTTTCAAAATGACAAGTCCGAGTTTTTCCATTTTTTCCGTTACCCGGTTGAGGCCCTCTGACATTGTCATAAGCAGATCTTCTCTCACGATGCCATCCGCATCTTTTTTCGCATATTCCACATAATCTTCCGGCTTTCTGCCTTTTACGATATATGCATTGATCGCGTTGACACCGGCAGCCAGGCAGCCGCTCCGCTTAATATTTGCTTTTTCCGCAATAATGATCGAATAATCGAATTTTTCGCGGATCGTCAATGCGGCGTAACATCCTGCCGTTCCACCACCGACGATCAAAATGTCCGTATGAAGTATTTTTTTATTTTCAATCTGCATCGCAGCTCCTCCTTGAATTTCCTGTTCTTTTTGTGTTGGCAATTTGCCAGCTGCCCTACGGGATGCTTCGCAGCTTATGCTGCTCCCGCATCCCTACAAAAACTCGAACTCCGCGGCTCTGCCGCTCCATTCTCGTTTTTGTGCGGGTCTCAAGGTTTTCATTTTTTCCATACAAGCATGGAAAATGAAAACTTTGATCCCCTTGGGCAGCTAAATATAAAACACGTCTTGTTCCTGCATTTCTTTATTTTCGAGCAGATACGTCTGTGCCTCGTCAAACACATACAATCGGTAAATCAGCACATGTACCGTCTCGCCGACGGACACCAGATCTTTTTCCAGCGACCGCTCGCCGACAACCTCAATTCCGTTTATATCCACGGTAATGTCGATGCGGTTTCCGCGGAATACCACGTCTTTTACGACGCCGGTCTCTGCCGCGCTGATGTACTGATCGAGTTTTCCACTCTTTGATATTTTTATAAATTCCGGTCGGATGACGGCTCTGTCTGCCCCCTCGACCTGGTCAAACCCTTTTAATTTCCCATATTCTTCCACCACCGAAGACCGGCCAATGAATTTAGCGACAAATGGGGTTCCCGGTGATTTGTAAATTTCTACCGGCGTTCCCATCTGCTCAATGGTTCCGTGGTTCGTAATGATGATCTCATCGGCTACCTCTACGGCCTCATCCTGATCGTGGGTAACGAAAATACTCGTAATTCCCAGTTTTTCTACCATTTCTTTGAGCCAGCTCCGTAGCTCGGTTCTTACTTTGGCATCGATCGCCGCAAATGGTTCATCCAGCAAAAGTACCTGTGGATTCGGCGCCAATGCTCTGGCAAATGCCACTCTCTGGCGCTGACCGCCGGACAGCTGATTCGGATATCGTTTTTCCTTCCCCGAAAGTCCGGTTAATTCGAGAAGTTCTTTGACTCTCTCTTTAATCTGTTTTTTCGGCATCTTCTGCAATTCCAGGCCAAACGCCACATTGTCAAAAACTGTCATATATCGGAACAACGCATAATTTTGAAATACAAAGCCGATGCCTCGTTTTGATGCCGGAATGTCATTGACCCGCTTTCCGTCGATGAAGATATCTCCGGAATTTGGATTTTCCAGCCCTGCGATCATTCGCAAAAGTGTCGTTTTTCCGCTTCCGGAAGGTCCGAGAAGCGCGACCAGTTTTCCTTTTTCAATCCCGAAACTCACATTGTCGGAGGCAAGGAAATCGCCGTATCGCTTGTATATGTTCTTCATTTCTACGTACATTGCTTACCGCCCTTCCTTTCCTTTGTCCCGGTGTTCGAGAATATTTTTTGCGATCAGTAAGATCACCGCCAGGATCACTAAGATCGAAGATACGGCAAATGCCGCCGTGATCGAAGTATCCGTTCCTGACATATATAAAGCATCAATTTCCAGCGGAAGTGTAAATGTCTCGCCTCGTGTCTTTGACAGGGCATTGACCGCGCCAAATTCGCCTAACGCTCTCGCTGTACATAAGATAATACCATAAATCAGTCCCCATTTCATCTGTGGAAGCGTAATTTTTCGAAAAATTTTATATCCGCTCGCTCCCATCAGAGCCGCCGCCTCTTCTTCGTCCTTTCCCTGCGCATTGAGAATTGGGATCAATTCCCTCGATACACATGGAAACGTAACAAAGATCGTCGCCAGCACGACACCCGGAATCGCAAATGTGATGCGGATGTCCGTTCCAAACCATTGGTTCACTGCGCGGATTGCAGGGTAAAACCATCCGAGCCGTCCAAAGGTCATCAGATAGGCAAGTCCTACGATCACCGGCGATATCGAAAACGGAATGTCAATGAGCGTCGCCAGGATCTGTTTCCCGCGAAAGGAAAATTTTGTCAAAAGCCATGCGGCACAGATTCCAAAAAACGTATTTACGATGACTGCGATCACCGTTGCCAGAATCGTTACGCCAAGTGCGCTTCGCACATATTCCGTTGAAATCGACTCGAGATAAAAACCGATTCCCTCTTTCAGGGAACTGGCGATCACCGAAGCCAATGGGATCACAAGCATCAATACGAGAAATGCCACCGTTATGGTGATCATCAGCCGTTTTGTCCGCCGCTTCCCGCGTTCGAGTTTTTCCTGTTCGCTCATGGGCCATCCTCTCCTACAATAAATTCGTTCTCGCTGACTGTCTCGCCTGCACGATATTGACAAAAAGCAAAAGCAGAAATGACAAAATCAGCATCACAAATGCGATTGCCGTCGCACTTGCATAATCAATATAACTTAATTTTTGCATAATAACATAAGAAATTACCTGTGTCTTTTCCTTTGCGCTGTTTCCCGAGATGTAAATGACGCTTCCATATTCGCCGATCCCTCGGGCAAAAGCAAGTCCAAATCCGGTCAACAGAGCCGGCCGTAACTCCGGTAAAATAACGGAAAAGAATGTTTTTCTCGGTGTCGCGCCAAGCATATAGGCCGCTTCTTCGTATTGACCATCCATTTTTTCAAGAACCGCTCTTATGACAAACGGCAGTCCCACGAAGATCAACGCGATCACAAGTCCGAGATGGGTATACGTTACTTTTATTCCAAGTTTTTCCAGCCCGCTTCCCAGCCAGCCGCTTTCCGAATATAATTTCGAAAGCGTAATGCCGGCAACCGCAGTCGGCAGTGCAAAGGGAAGTTCAATGAATCCATCTAAGATCCGTTTTCCCGGAAAATCGTATTTGACTAACGTCCATGCTACGATCAGTCCAAACACCGCATTAAGTACCGCCGCCACGAACGAACAGCCGATGCTGGTAAGAAAGGCATTCCGCACATTCGGTTTCCAGAGTAGCGCGAAAAATTCACGCGGGGAAATCTGAAGCGAATGCACAAGCACGGATGCCAGCGGAATGAGTACAATGAGCGAAAGCATCGTTACGACAATTCCCAAAGTGCATCGATAACCCGGTATGACTCTGGCTTTTTTCACTTTTTTTGGTATATCTGCCTTTTTCATCTTCTCTCGCTCCTGTCATTCTAGTATTCGTAAATCTCATCAAACATGGCGCCATCGTCAAAATACATCTCGTAGGCCTTGTCCCAGCCGCCGTAATCTCCGATGTTCCACATCTTGATTGACAGATCGTATTTGTCTGAAAATTCCTGTAAGACTGCTTCATTGGATGGACGGTAGCCATTTTCCCCAATGAGCCGCTGGGCCTCGTCGCTGTACAAATATTGCAAATATCCGGTACTTACTTCTTCACTCTGGTTCATTCCGGCGTTGTCATCGACCACCGCCACACTCGGCTGCGCCAGAATGCTGACCGAAGGATTGATCATCTCGTATTCACCCGGGTAAGAGTTTAACGTCGCCAAGGCTTCATTTTCCCAGGCAATCAGCACATCGCCCTTTTTATTTTCTACAAATGTAGTTGTTGCTCCTCTTGCGCCCGAATCCATCACGGACACATTTTGATACAACGCTTTCATAAACTGCTTTTCTTTCGCCGCATCGTTCCATGTCGTCTTCGCATAACTGAGAGCCGCCAGGAAATTCCAACACGCTCCGCCACTGCTCTTCGGATCCGGTGTAATGACTTCCACACCGTTTTTTACCAAATCCTGCCAATCATGAATCTGCTTCGGATTCCCTTTTCGTACCAAAAATACGATGGTCGATGTGTAAGGAGCACTGTCTTTGTCAAATTCTTTCTGCCATCCGGCATCGATCAGTCCTGTTTTTTCAATCAATGTAATGTCATGCTCAAGTGCCAGCGTAACGACATCGGCATTACATCCTTCCACGACGGATCTTGCCTGGCTTCCGGAACCTCCGTGCGACTGTATCACCCGCACTTTTTTCCCGAAATTTTTTTCGTAATAATGTTCAAATAACACATTGTATTTTTCGTAAAATTCTCTCGTCGGATCGTAAGAAACGTTGGTGATCGTCAGCTCATCGCCGTTCTTTTTCCCACAACCGCCAAGTCCGTCCACCATTCCGGCTGTCATTGCCACGATAAGCACCATGGACAATATTCTGTGTTTTCTTTTCTGCATAAAATCCTCTGCCTTTATACAATAAATAAGGAAGTAGAAAGATATCTCTCACCGGTATCCGGGAGCAATACCACGATATTTTTGCCCTCATTTTCCGGACGTTTGGCAAGTTCTGTTGCTGCGTACAATGCTGCACCGGAGGAAATTCCCACAAGCACACCGTCGGTTCTTGCAATCTTTCTTGCTGTCTCGAATGCATCGTCGTTTTCCACTTTTATGATCTCATCCAATACTTTCATTTCGAGTACACCCGGCACAAAACCGGCGCCGATTCCCTGAATCTTATGTGGTCCAGGCTTTCCTCCGGAAAGCACCGGCGAACTTGCAGGCTCTACGGCTACGACTTTGACATCCGGATTTTTCTCTTTCAATGCCAGTCCGGTTCCGGTTACGGTTCCGCCGGTTCCGACTGCCGATACGAAGATGTCTACCTTTCCATCGGTATCTCTCCAGATCTCCTGTCCGGTTGTCTTTTTATGGATTTCCGGATTTGCCTCATTTTCAAACTGCTGCGGAATAAAGGCATTTCCATATTCTTCCTTTAGTGCTTCTGCTTTTGCGATTGCACCTTTCATACCTTCGCGTCCCGGTGTGAGTACGATCTCTGCCCCCAGCGCCGATACGATCTTACGTCTCTCTACGCTCATCGTATCCGGCATCGTAAGAATCAGATGCAGGCCTTTGGCTGCTGCCACAAATGCAAGTCCGATCCCCGTATTTCCGCTTGTCGGCTCGATAATAACGGTGTCGGCGTTGATCTTGCCATCTTTGATCCCCTGCTCGATCATCGCGCCTGCCACACGGTCTTTCACGCTTCCCAACGGATTAAAATATTCCAATTTTGCAATTACTTTCGCTTTTAATTCATTTTCTTTTTCATAATTTGTCAATTCCAGCAATGGAGTATTTCCAATCAACTCTGTCAACTGCTTTGCAATCTTTTCCATAATCGTTACCGCCCTTCCAATGTTTTTCGTTTTGCGATAGGTAGCATGCTGATGCATGCGCAGGTCATCAAGCTTCGCTTGGTGACAAAACATATCATATCATCTTTATCCTACTAAGTCAATAGGAATTATAGAAAAAGTAAAATTTTTTTATCTTTTCCTGACAAGAACCTCCTCTTTTAGTCTTTAAGAAACATGTACTGTTGGGCGCACTGCCTAAAAATAAGCCTCCCTGAGTTGAACTCAGGGAGGCTTGTCTTTACTGCCAGTCTGTATCATCTAACATTTCTAATTTTTTCTTCAGCATTCTCGTACGCCTGCCGACAAGCATGTCGAGTTCTTTTTCCGACTGCTCTAATCTTTTCTGGAGATTCAGCAAAACTTCTTCGTAATTCTCCACCTCCGAGCGCACTTCCGTCAAAACACGCCACACGTCACCGCTCTTTTCCTGTATTTCAAGTGTACGGAATCCCATCTGCAAACTATTTAACAGCACTCCGATACTTGCCGGCGAAGCCATCGTCACCTTGTAAAGCCGCATCAATTCCTGCGCCAGCCCAAGTTTTACCGACGCCACATAAATCGCCTCGATCGGAAAAAACAACACGGCAAAATCTGTCGTATACGGCGGCAGAATGTACTTGTCGTGGATATCTTTCGCAAATGACTTCACGCGGTTTTTAAACACGATTGCCGCATCTTCCGCCATTTCCCGGTTCCCGCTCTGCAATGCTTCTTCGTATTGGAGATACGCATCCAACGGAAACTTCGAGTCAATCGGAAGATATACCGGTTCTTCATATCTTCCGGGAAGTTTCACTGCGTATTCTACACGTGTAGTCTTCCCCGGAATTACCATACACTCCGTCTCGTATTGATCGGGAGTAAGCGTCTCATCAAGAATACTTCCCAGCTGCCATTCGCCCCAGATCCCGCGGGTTTTTACCCCGGTAAACATCCGCTGCAGTCCGACGACTTCCCGCCGGATCTCCTCAATCTGCGGATTGATCTCCGGTTTCCGGTTTTGGCGCTGCATCGCTATCATCAGATATACATTGGAAATAACCAGCAGAA
>ERZ825670.3208-NODE-3208-length-14154-cov-3.510391_pt1 | contig 14154 bp, 5 predicted proteins | sample MGYA00519929_ERZ825670 | MGnify/ENA primary metagenome ERZ825670 (study PRJEB31778, sample SAMEA3449207) | human gut metagenome | biome: human gut; feature: human-associated habitat; material: faeces | place: United Kingdom | collected 2010/2012 ...
ATCCGGATCATCAAATATTCCTTGTCGTTCTGATCCCTCCAGCCAACACAGCGCCATTCCTGGCTGCCACCGATCCAATTTTCTACAACCGGGAAATCACTGATCTTATAGTTTCCCACAGGGAGCATCACAATGGGGTTCTCGTTGAAATCATGACCGGGAACCAGGGCTTCTCCGGTGCCGCTCTTAAATGCAACACTGGTTTCAAAGCGAACCACCAAACCGGTCAGCTCCCACTGGGCGGTAAAGGTGGGGGTTTCACCGGCTGTAATGGTGAATTCCTCATCCAGCCCGTGTACGATCTCCTCCGTATCCCGGCTGTCCGTCCAGCCAACTACCTCATACCGGCACTTATCCGGGTAATAGCTCTGCACCGGCTTGGTCAGCTCGGAGAATTTGTGTGTACCCTCCGTCAGACGCATTCTGGGATTTGCCAGAACACCGCTGCCTGCAAAGAAATTGCCGTACTTGACATCGCCGCTCTTCAGGTTCACATTGGTCTCGCTGATCCAATGGGCTGTCAGAACTCTCCCCTGCTTGGATACGATGAACGCATCATTTTCGATCCGGTTTCCATCCTCGTCCATCCAGTAATCCACCGAGAAGTCAGAAGTACCTACGGAAGGCCGACGAGGGCTTGTGCTGTATCCACTGACAAAGTCGCTGATCTGATAGGTGCCATTGTCCAGCGTTCTGGTAAATTCGGCCACTGTGGAGCCGTCATTCTGATTAAAGTATCCGTTTTCGCCTGCCCGGAAGGTGACAGTGTGTCCCACATGCACCTGACGGATGGTCATCTCACTGTATACCGGGATGCTGACCGCCTTTCCATTCGGATAGTAGTCGAAGCTGGTCTTGTAGCCTGTAAAACGGTGACAGAAAACCTGGTATCCGGTGTCTTCGTCCAGATATCTGGAGGTTTCCGGCAGATTGCTGATGTAATCATCCAGAACCTGATACTGACTGTAGGTGCCGTTAAACACATAGGCGTATGTGCCCTCCGCAGAATTATCTGTGATACAGGAAACAATCTGTTCCGGGAAGGCCAAGGCAATCGGCGACTGAAGCCGGGTGGTGATCAGAATCTTTTCCGTCTTGCAGACTGCCCGAAGGGTCATGCTCTTGTTGGGCATAATAAACTGAATATTGGAGTAATCCACAACGCCGTCCCCGTTGCGGTCCCAGCCAATAAATCTGGTGACCTCATCCTCACTGCCGGACCATACACTATATTTGAAATCGTTCCACCAGCCGTACATATCCCCCTGGTACAGGGAAACGCTGTGACTGGTCAGTTGTTGCTCCGTGCCGTCTACAGTCGCAGTAAATGCAGTGCCGTCCGCCGGCAGGAAGGTCAGGTTTAATTTGAAATTATATCCGGGTCGCAAATAGAACTCCTGGTAATATGCATGCATCCCTTCTGTGGAATTGACCGCAGACCAGGACGAAGCAAACCGGAAGCGCTTTTCCCAGCCGGTGAAGATTGCAGCGTCTGAATCGCCCACTGCATCCAACGCCTTCGTAAAGCAATCCACAGTTTCGCCATCCAGGATCACCGGCTCTCCCTCCAGCAATACCTCCTCGCCGTTGAAGGTGAAGTTCTGGTTGTTCTTCACCTGGAATGTGGCGGAATCCACATAGCATGCCTGATCCACGTCATACTGCTGCACATGGATGGTCACGTTGGGCTGTTCATAAACCCCATAGAATACCATGCCGTCAGTGGTGATCCGGGGCAGAATGATGGTTCCTGCCGAATTCTTTTCTGTGTCAATGGCTCCGTCCCCGTTGTAATCCCAGCCCAGCAGAACACCGGCGCTATCCACAAATGTAGAATCCGTCGGAGAAAGCAGGGTGGTATCAAAGGGAACCGTCACCGCAGACGCCATCCGTTCCTCCTCCGTTCCATACAGGAAAGTAACGGTGCAGTCCCGGTACTGTGCCACATAGGTCTGGGTGAAGGTCAACTCCCGATTGGGCTTGCTGGTTCCCGTGTTGAAATAATCCTCAATGTCATTGGTGACCTGCCATTGCTCGCTGCCCCGGTAGGTCTTTATCGACTGGCTCTGATCCTGACCGATGGTGCTCCACCGGTAACGATCGTAGGCATACTGATCGTCGGACAGCTTGGTCAACTGGGTCAGATCCTCCCCGGTCAGATTATCATGTCCTGTCCAACCGGTCAGTACATTTGTATGCAGCGCAGCCTCCGGCGGAACCGGCTCCTCCCCTGCGCCGCAAAGCCGCAGATCGGACTTCCAGCATTTTTCAAGCCCATCGTAGTATACAAAGCTGACATAGAACTGCTTTCTCTCCGCATTCCGGTAGAACACCGTATCTTTGGAAATGTAAACGTCATACAGCTCCTTGTCATTGTTTTTCAAGCTTGCAACGGATGCGTTCTCCTCCGTGTACAGTGCATCCTCCATCTGATAGATCTTATCCAGGGACAAATTATTCAGCCCGAACTGTCCTACGCTTTTGCCAAGCTGGGTCTGCATCACAGCCACTTCCTTGGTAGAGCCGTCCGGGAACTTCAGACAGTAGGTTGCCTTCGGCGTCTTTGTAAAGTCCGCAATGGATGTCACATTCAGACTGGGATCCGCCCAGTACAGCTGGGTGGAAATACAGATGTATCCTTCCACCGCATGTTTCGCCGCCATGGACAGCATGGGCATGGAGCAGTACAAGTCAACCGTGGCGGTTCTCGCCTTCAGTTCCGAGTTCTCTCCATCAATAGACAACTTCATATTGCTGTACTGGAATGTTTTGTCGGACACATGCGCCACAAAGTCCCCGATCTCTCCGAGGGGCACGTCATTGGTAAGCGCACCGGTTTTCAGATCCAGACAGGTGGTGCTCAGACCGCTGATATCCAGAATGTCCGCACTGTTGGCATGCATGAAATATTCCCGGTTGCTGGTGTCATCCACACTGTATAGGATATACCGATTGCCTGTGGAGTACAAGGGCCATTTTTCGTCAAACAGGGTCAGTCCGGCTTCCGCATCAAAGACCTGGGACCGTGCCAGCAAAGTCACCTCCAGGTAGATGCCCATTTCCATATAATAGCCGCCGGCAAAGGATCTGTTCACATTGCTGGAATACTGAAGGGGCTTGGTGATCTCCAGGCTCATATAGCCATACAAGTCCACATAAGCGCCCAGCTCCAGGGCAATGCCCACCTCGCCCAGCTTCCGGAATCCGGTAAAGGAAAGGGTCAGCTCCCCTTTCAAGCCGGTCTTGACACCGAGATAACCGCAGGCATCCAGATTATAGGCATACCGGTTTGCCCCGACCAGCTCATTCTTATAGGAATGAAGCCCTTCGCCTGTTTTACCCCGCATGCCCACCTGGGTCGCATCCAGGTAGGTGAAATTGCTGGAAAGCCCTGCGGAAAGATCAAGCTTCAGTACATAATTCAGACCCAGATGTACCGTAAAGATCGGAAACTCGGGAATAACATAAAAATCCTTACCTATGATTTCTACATCGCACAGGTCGATATAGCCTCCGTCTGCGTTGATCATCTTCTGGTACTTTGCCAGCATATCCGAAGAGCTGATGCTGTCGTTGACGCTTTCGGAAATATCCTCCCAGCTTTCGGAGCCCTCTGTGCGGATCTGCACATAAAAGTCAAAATTGGTCTGGGAGTACATATTGGCTGCATAATCAAAGTTCACCTTGCTGCCGTCCCACTCCTTGTAGCCCTGCATGGTGACCTTCAGGTACTCGGTAACGTCCACGGACGCCTGCACCGCAACCCCCTTGATCTCCCTCTGGATGCCGATGATTACCCGCAAAGCAGACCACTTGTTGTTGTCCGGATCGCTGGCGTCCACTCCAGGAAAATTAGGGTTCTGGGCACTGTCCCGGCTCCAGGATACGCTAACGGTAATGCCGGTGTTTCCTGCCGGTACGCTGATGCCCTTGGCGTTGCCCATGCTCAGACCATCCCGGAACATCAGGGGGTTCTTCGCATAATCCGCTGCGGATGCAGTCATGCTTGAAAACAGGGCAAAATCCTCTGCGCTGCCCGCCTCTCCTGTAAGCTGCTGGAACTGTTCATTTTCCAGCACTGCACAGGTCAGCAGGTCAGCCAACTGGCTTGCGCCTGCGCTCTGACTGATACTCTGCTCCAGCTCCTTGGTATCCAGCAGCTCATTTGCAGAAACTTCCATGTTGGTGTATACATCAACGGTGTCCAGAACATCCTCCAGCTCACCGTCCTGCGCTTCCACATAGTACCATGTGTCGCCGCTCAGCATTCCTTCGTCCAGTGTCCGGTCTGCAAAATCATCCTGAACGGATACCGCCGTTAAGAACAATGCAGAATCATCAAACAGCTGTCCGAAGGTGTCCGGATTCTCCCCGGCACTGACCCATTCTGCATAGCCCTCCAGCAGGCAGAATGCGCTGTCTGCCGAAAGGGTGTATGTATCACTTTTGGGAATGTACAGCTGATAATCCGAACCGTCCCGGATCACAGCGTCCCAATCCAGATAAATGATGGACTGCTGCAATTCCACCACTTCAATTTCGTCCTTGTGGATCCGCTGGGACAGGGACGTAAGGGATGCACTGTCCTCGGTGACGATGGTTGCCCCGTTGGATACGGAAAAATCATACACACAGCCAGCCTGATAATCCTGCTTGGGGGTGATCTGATAGTTGCCATCCCCCAGGGGATCGATCACAAATGCATCCGGCAGCGTGCCCAGGTCAGACTGTACCGTCAGATAGTCATTCAGATTCTCCGGCGTGATTTCCGTATCCGCATGGATCACCAGTGGCGCAGAGGCTTCACAATCCGGCAGGTATGCGGACTTGCTTTCATAGACCTGATCCTGATTGGCTGTCTCCCCATAGGCAGCATATAGCTTGGTGTTGACCTCAATGGCATCCCCGGAGCTGTAGGGTCTGGTCAGCTGCTCATCGTAATACCAGCCGGAAAAGCTGCTGTTTTCCTTGCTGGTACAGGGAACCTGGGGCAAAGTGGTTCCCTTGTCCAGCGTCACCGAACGCACCGCACTGCCCCCGTTTGTCTCAAAGGATACGGTCACATGATGCTTGGCGTTCTGATAATACCAATACCCGGTCAGTCCCCCTGCGGCAGAGAACATCAAGGTAAGCGCCAGCACACCGGTCAGAATCCCTTTTCGCCGATTGCTTCGGACACTGCCCGTTTCCGGGCAGGCAACCTGCTTCTCTTTTCTCATAACACTACCTCCTGCACTTGGATCTGGTAATACCCCACAATCTTTGTGCGGTATTACCCTATGTTTTGCATTGCGTTTCAGCCGTTTCCGGCACAGCATTTTGTTTCGATTGGATTGTGATCTAATTATATCACACTCTCATGAAAAAAGCAATCCCTTTCTGTACAATTGTATGCAAAAATTGACCCAATAGCTACCGGATCGAAATGCGCCTCGTCCGGTACTTGCCACTTGACAAAACGCCGGATCCCGTGTATACTTCAAGGCAGATATTTCAGACAGCATCGTGCAGAACTTGTGCAAAAAAGCCCTTACAAATATGGAGGAAAAGATGTTTCAAGTCACACAAAGCCAACCGAGAATGCTTGGATGCAAAGCCCCGGAGCCTCTGTCCTTTTCGGTATGCGGACAGCTGATCAGCCCCTCCGGTTTTCTGCACCACCGTCGCTGCTTTGCAGAAACAGTGCTGATCCTGGTGACGGAGGGGGCCCTGTACCTGAACGCCAACGGCAGCCCCTTTGCTCTGACTGCCGGAGCATATATCCTGCTTCCGGCAGGTGAGGAACATTTCGGATTCCGCTCATCGGAAGGCTCCCTGTCCTACCTTTGGGCGCATTTCCGAACAAAACAGGGATTTGAGCCGGTGCATGCGGACGATGCGAAAGGATATTCCTATTTACTGCCTGAAACTGCATCCGTCTCCCCCTCTGGCAGAACGGCACAGTTGTTTCATCAGCTGATGGATCTGTCCCTGGAGGAGCAGCTGTATACCCACAGCATGTCTGATTACGCAGTCAGTCTGCTGCTGATGGAGCTGTCCCAGGAGTATTTCCGAACCTGCAGCATCAGCCAGAGCCTGCCGGGACCTGTAGTATCCGCAAGGGAGTGGATCAAAAATCACTACTTTCTCCCCTTCGATCTTCCGGAGCTTGCGGCTGCAATCGGATACAGCGCCGATTACCTGTCCTCCCTGTTCAAGCGCAGCATGGGAATATCCATTGTCCGGTATACAAACCGTCTGCGCATCAAAACCGCCAAGACCCTGCTGTCCAACCACGGTGTTTCCATAAAAGAAGCCGCATTTTCCTGCGGCTTCTCTGATGAAAAATATTTTATGAAGGTGTTTAAGGAACAGGAGGGCATCAGCCCCACACAGTACAAGCATTCCTTCAGTCGAAAAAATATCAATTGAGGGACTTTTTCGTGAAGTACAGCGTATAGCGCTCATCCGTGATATCATACAGAGGCACCAGTTCAAAGTTTTCCGGCTGATGGATCGTCCGGTACACGCTTTGCCGCCAGGGAAAGGTGTCATAGGTATGTTCCGTGACGGGGGTCAGTACGCTTGTGGGGTCATTCTGCGTCATGTAAATTCCTCGATCGGATTCACACAATCCTGCCAGCACAATGGGGCCCTCCCGGAACGCCAGCAACTGGGGCATGTCCGGCAATGAACAGGTGGTCAGCGCCGCCGGGAAATAGAGATTCACCGTATCGTCCTCCCAGACCCGATCCAGTTCAGCAAAGCCATGCACCAATTCAACCTCTGCATGCTGTCCATTCACCAGGATCACCGACTCCCCCGCCGCCCATGCTGGGATCCGCAGAGAAAGAGTAAACCGTTCCGGCTGTTCCGCCTTGACATGCAGCTTGATATACCACCGGGACATTCTGCTGTCATCCCGCTCGTCGAAGGATGCCCCATCGTTGTAATACTTCATATCCACGCTCTGGGTAATGGTCACATGGGCATTGAACTTGCAGACCGAGTTAATATACTGCGCCAGAATCAGACGGTTCTGCTCTTTGTCCGCATACCAGCAAAGCTGGGGATATATGGTGTGAGCCTGTACGGTTGTACCGTGACAGCACCAGAAATCCTTTGTTTTGCTGCCCCATTTTTTCACGCTTCCCGCCTTCATAGGCAGGAAATACGCCGGCATGCCTGTATATTTATTCTGCTGTGCAAGGAACCCATTGTAGAGATTGTTTTCAATATAGTCCAGGTATTCATGCGCTCCTGTAAAGCAGAACAGGTAATCTGCCAGCCGCACCATATTATACACCGTGCAGAATTCCTGTGTACGCTCTCCCAGAAACATGCCCAGCTTCCGGGGGGGAATCCAGAACTCGCCGGAATTTTGCCCACCGGTGCAAAAGGCATCCCGATCCGAAACGGCACATTGCCAGAACCGCTTCACAAGCTCCAGCCACGCTGCATCCCCTGTGATCTCATACATTTTTGCCGCACCATGCGCCCAGGGAATGCTGGCGTTTGCGTGACAGTTGGACAAGGGGTCTTCCCCATCCGCAAGCCTGCCAAATATGGAAGGATGGGCATACCGCTGCGCAAGGGTCAGGTAGCGTTCATCTTCCGTCAGCTGGTACAAGCCTGCCCATACCTCCAACATGCCGCCCTCCTCACCGCTGTACACAGCGTGGGGATTTTTTTGCATCATCTTCTCCGTCCACTCCAGGTACCAGTCCGCTGCCCTGCCCAAGATCTCCAATGCCACTTGGTTTTTTGCATACAGGGCACTGTGATACAAGCCCAGCAGGGTCTTGTGCAGGGTATACTGGGGCGACCAGATGTATTCGTTTTTCTTCAGCTTTTCAAAGTACTTTTCCGGGATTGATCCGATCCACCTGCCTCCATTCAGTTCCTGACAACGGGCAAGCGCATCGATAATGGTATCCAGCTTTGCTTTCAGCTCCCGATCCTGATTCTGTGCGATCAGCAAGGCGGCAGCGGACAGCCAGTGCCCAAGGAAGTGGCCACGCAGCTGACAGGTGGGAGATTCCCAGCCCAGATGCATCTCCGTTACGTCCCGATCTGTACGGACCCCGGCCTCCAGCAAAAAGTTCTGGAGCAGATTTTCACTTTTCAACTCCATCAGGTATGCTCTGTTGATGTCTGCACGTTCCTTGAACAATCCCGGCAGAAGATATGTATTTTCGATTTGGATTCTGCTTGGCATATGGTTTCCCTCCGTTTTTCAGGCAACATCGCACGAAGATTGTGTGGTGTTGCCTTCAGTGTATTTCTATGATACACCACGCAGCCGGATCTGTCAGTAGACAAATCGGGCAGCAGGTGGAAAATTCTTAGACAACGCCGCACAGAGCTTTGTGGGGTGCCGCCTTGGATTGCAAAAGCCCCATCGATTTCTCGATGGGGCTTGTTGGATTTATGAAACCGGATTCTGCTGATACGCAATTGCCGCCTGATTGTACAGATACAGAGCCGTAACCACCTGTTTCAGATTGTCCGGTGCATCCGCACTTGCCAGCACGCTGCGCACATAACACATGGTGTCATAGCTGAGGACATATCCGCCGATCACGCAGTTCTGATTGACTGTACCGAGAACGGCTTCCTGATCCATGTAATAATATTTGCCCTTGTTCCCCGTGAAGCCGTATGCGCTTACATCCGCATCATCTGCGACACGGAAGTAATGCCGTACCACCGTACCGGATTCCAGCAACAGGCTGGAACCATAGTAGGTGATCCCCTCCGGCAGCTCACCGGATATGGTGGGCACTGCATCCGCCAGAGTATCCGCAGTCACACGGTTCATTTCCTCCGTTGCGCCCAGCGTCTCTCCGTCAAAATACGCCTTTGCATGAGTACCGTAGTTCAGCAGCGCCTGTGCCAGTGCCGCAGTTTCGGGAGAATACTTTTCTGTGTTTGCCAGAATGTAGTCTGCGTATTCTGCTACCGTAAAGGTGTACAGCTCTCCCTGCTGTCTGCCGTTGCAAATCTGCGCTGTAATCTGAGTAGTCATCTCCTTGACTGCCATTTCCACGGTGAACACATGATAAGTAACCCCGTTGATCTCCGTCGTAGTGGCATCATCCACATAGATCTGCCGGAAGGTGCCATCCGGCAAAGTAAACAGCATATAAGTCACCGGGTCATTGGCGATGCTTTGATCCAGCTCAATGTGGAAGTTCACGCCGATCCTGCCGTTCAGCGTCAGAGTATACCCGGCAAGCTTAGCTCCAATGCCATCTTCAAACATGCCGCAGTACTTGCATTTGCTATTCACATAAGCATGCGCACCGAAGGTATCAGCCTTCTTCAGATTGCTGTAGCTGTTTGTAGAGGGACTTGTATTGTTGCAGCCTGCATAGTGTGTGATCTGGTATACCTTTGCACTGCCTGGCATGGGGAATGCATCCGTTCCGATCACCTGTCCCCAGACGGCCGCTCCCCGACCATCCTGCAGCAGGTATGCTACCTCGCCGCTGGCAAAGGCTGCAGCTGACTTTGCTGTTCCACCGCAAGTGGTGCCGCTTTCCTCCGTTTCAGAAAGATAGTAGCAATTTGTGGCGGAAGCGCCTTCCCCCATGTTGCTGCATATGCCATTGTTCACTTCGGCGAGCTTTCCAACGCTGTAACAGTTAACGATTTTACCGCTGTCGGTTGCGCCGCATATGCCGCCGACCAAGGTAATGTGTGACCAATTTTCTTCGGCTGCTACGGTAGCTGCAGAAGAACAATCAGAAATCGTGCCCTTTTCCATTCTGCCGCATATACCGCCGGCACTGTTTCCAGCTACCATGATGTATGTGTCCGAAACGTGCGCATTGGAGATCGTACCGTCCTCCGCATACGCACACAGACCAGCCCAGCCCAATCCGCCATTTTCCTCAACCAGCAGGCGTGCGTTTGTAAGACGCACATTGGATATGGTGCCGTTCTGCATATATGCGCACAGACCGGAATGGCCTTCTGCCGTCTGAATGTACATATCCGTAACGGATACATTGGTGATCGTTCCGCTCCCCAGATATCCGAACAGACCGCCGTACTTTACATTTTTGTTGCAGTACAGCCCGCTGATGGTATATCCCTGTCCGTCAAAAATACCGTTGTACGGAACGACCGTGGAGGTATTATCATACTTGGTGCCGATGGGCGTCCAGACTCTGAACTTGCTTGCATCTTCTGCCAGCTGTCCATCCGCCGTCAGAACCCCTTTGTTCACTGTAATGTCCCCGGTCAGTACCGCATTCGCACTGCCGTAGGTTTCGTTGTCGTTGTTTACCTTGTCTGCGAACCAGTACAGCTGTCCGGCATTGGAGATCTCGTAGGTTCCGGCTTCGTTCTGCACTGCTTCCTGATATGCATCGCAGTATCCGCAGAACCCATCGGCAGTGTAATAAGCATGATAGCCAAGGGCTGTGCATACGTCTCCGTTCCGGAATTCTTCTGCGGTCTTGCTTGTACCTACACCCTCTATAGAGGTAAATTCGGTACCCGCTCCGTTGCATCCCTCCAGGTAATAGGAATTACGTACAGTACCGTTCAATATAAAGCCGAGAATTCCGCCGACAGAAGAACTACGACCGGGACAGGAAACGGTACCCACATTGCTGCAGCCGGAAACTGCGCCCCGGGTGCTCTGCCCAACCACGCCGCCTACTGCATCTACTCCGCTTACCGTTCCACTAAAGCTGCAGTGGGTTATGGTACCGCCTTGGTATATGAAGCCGCATATGCCCCCCACGCAATCCCTTCCATTGAAATAAGAATCTGCAACATGAATGTTTTGAATGGTGCCTTGCGCATACCCGAACAGACCGATGAATTCCTGTGTCTTGTCATTGAAATACAAGCCGCTGATGGTGTGCCCCTGTCCGTCAAAGGTTCCTTGGTAAACTCTACTGCTTGTGCCGATGGGAGTCCAGGCTGTGAAATCCGACCCATTGGTCACGTTCCCCTCTGCATCAAACTGTAAGGACTGGAGCAGATCGGGATTCACGGTGATGTCCGCCGTCAGGACAGCTTTTGCGCTCGCATTTTGTGTGTTGACTTGTGACGCGAACCAATACAGCTCCCCGGCGCTGGAGATCTCATACTGCCCGGCTGCATTCCTAACAGGCTGCTGATAGCCGGTGTCACAGTACACGCAGAAGCCGTTCTCATCATAATAGGGGTGACCGCCCAGCAGCGTGCAGACGCTTCCGTCTTTGAATTCTTCTGCGGTTTTGCTTTCCCCGTATGCATTCAAACTCGTATTTGCTCCGTTGCAGCCCTCCAGGTAGTAGCAGCTCTGCACTATGCCAGAGGTGCTGCCGCTTATAGCACCAACATATTCAAAAGCGGATATGGTGCCTACATTGCTGCAACTGGTGAAATCTACTCCCCCGGCTAAACCGCACAAACCGCCTACCGTGTCTGAGCCGTTGATCATGCCATCGAAGCTGCACTCGATCATTTTGCCATCAACCATATAGCCGCACACACCACCCACACACTGTGATGCGTTCAGATAAGAGTCTCTAATGTGCAGATTCTCGATCGTGCCCTGCAAAGAGTGTCCAAACAATCCCACGTTATAGGCTGCTGCATCATTAAAATACAAGCCACTGATGGTATGCCCCTGTCCGTCTATTTTTTCCAGGATCAGAGGATTTTCTCTGGTTCCGATGGGGGTCCATGTGGCGAACTGATTTCCGTTCAGTACATTCCCGTTCTCATCGAACTGCAAAGACTGAAGCAGATTTTCGTTCACGACAATGTCTTCCGTCAGAACAGCATACGGGATGTTGTTATTGCCACTATTCACCAGATCCGCCAGCCAGTACAGATGCTCTGCACAGCTAAGCTGATAAGGATCGCTGGATGAACCACTGCCAGACGGTTGGATCAATGTAAAGCCTGGCTGCTTACAGAACAGGCATACGTTGTCCACATATTGATGCCCCTGTGCAGGTGCATTCGCATCGGGGACGGTTTGCTCCGCACTGCACCGTGTGCAGACTTGCTTTAGCTGCCCATTCTCCGTGCAGGTGGGATCCAAGGTCTCCACAATCTTCCAATCATGTCCCAGTGCCGACTTACCCTCATCCGGAATGGTTTGCTCAGTACTGCACCGCTTGCAGACCTGCTTCAATGTTCCCTGCAACTCACAGGTAGGAGCCGTAGTTTCTGTGGTCTCCCAGTCGTGCCCCAGTGCAGGGTTACTTTCATCCGGAATGGTTTGCGCAGTACTGCAACGCTTGCAGACCTGCTTCAATGTTCCATCCATCTCGCAGGTAGGATCCGTAGTCTCTGTGGTCTCCCAGTCATGCCCCAGTGCAGGATGACTTTCCAGGGGAACTTTCCGTACTTCGCTGCATACCGTGCAGGTTTCTACGATATAGGCAGGCTCTGTGCAGATTGGCCCTATCATACCGCTTGTTGACCACTGATGTGCACAGGTAGAATACTGCAGTTCAAACTCTGCCATCTGAAAAACGTCCCCGTCCTCGATTGCCGTGATCTCCAGTTTGAAATACCGATACTTATTAGATGTAGCCGTAAATGTGAAATCATAGGATGCATAATTTTCATTTTGGAGTACAGTGTCATTCGTGACCGCATGGATGGTTTCCCAGTTGGCACCTGACTCATAGTCATTGCAGCCATAAAGGGTCCAGCTCTCGGGATTTCTGCCGATTGCGGTTGCGTTGTCATTACCGGTGGTAATGGTGTATCCACTGACATAGATCTCCTCCGATGCCCGGAATACCGCCTCTGCACCGATAAAATACTCCACACACCACTTCGAGAAATCATCCTGCGTCTTTTTTCCGTCAAGGATCTTGTCGTAGCTTTCTTCTTCACTCACGCCGGCTGTACCATATATGGGTGTGAAGGTCACGCTCTTCGCCGCCCAAACCCTGTATGCAGGCAGTCCTGCGGTAGGGAGCATGGTCCATACCATCAGCACCGACAGCAGCAACGCCAGCCATCTTTGTTTTTGCTTCATACCTCTACCTCCTGAAACTCTGTGTCTGCATAGCCGGAAACAGAACAGCAATGCCTGATTGCCTCTGCAACCACGGCTCCATTCACCGGCTCTGCGGTAAAATACCGACAGTCCACCCGGTAAGACTGGGCGCCAAAGGCCGCATCCTCTGCAAACCACACCAGTGACGCCTTGGGGCAAAGCTCGTGGGCGGCTATAGCAGCCTCCGGAACAGCAATGCAAATGATCTCCGGCACACTGCTGCGGAGCGCTGCAAGGTATGCGTCATAGCTTTCCGGCGTCAGAAAATGCAGCAGCCTGTACTGCATGACAGCCGTATCCCGGATCATACCGGTCAGGGCAGTACCTTCCCTGCCGTAAACTACAATGTCCACATGTCTCCCCCTTTCCTGCTGTGCAGCTACAAATAAAGCAGCACCGTGCAAAGCATGCCCAACGGTTCTGCCCAACATATTCCGCACAGGTCTCGTGCGGTGCTGCATACATTATACAATCCGGATTATGAAAACGCAAGCATTATTACTCAATTGGTCATATGCCATGTTCTTCATTTCTGTTTTATCAAACAAAACGGCAGCACCATGCAAAGCCGATCCGGCCCATGATACTGCCTAAAATAACAGACAAAAGGAGTAAAGGCAACGCCGCACAGGGATTGTGTGGCAGCCCGTTTATGCATCCAGCGCAATATGCCGCATGGAGGGTTCGATGAGATTGGGCGCATGTGTCACCATAATGACAGTTTTGCCCATTTCAGAGAAAGACTTGAGAATTTCCATCACCTGCGCTGCATTGTTCGGATCCAGGGAACCGGTTGGCTCATCCGCCAGAATCAGACTGCATTGCTTCATCATAAGCCGGGCAAGGGCAATGCGCTGCTGCTCCCCGCCGGACAAAGAATATACCATTTGTGTTTCTCCATGCCTACACGCCGGAGGGCATCCACCATAGAAAGACTGCTGCGGGCGTCCTTGCGAATCATGCCCAGATTTTCCGCAACGGTTTTCCGCTCTACCAGGGCAAAATTCTGAAACAGGAAGCCCACTTCATGCCGGTAATAGTGCATGAGATTTTTTCCATTTGCCACATTGAAGTCTCCCACGAGAATGTCGCCGCTGTCCACCGGCTCGATCCCGCCGATCATGTGCAGCAGGGTGGTTTTGCCGCAGCCG
>ERZ825670.3210-NODE-3210-length-14153-cov-4.595333_pt1 | contig 14153 bp, 13 predicted proteins | sample MGYA00519929_ERZ825670 | MGnify/ENA primary metagenome ERZ825670 (study PRJEB31778, sample SAMEA3449207) | human gut metagenome | biome: human gut; feature: human-associated habitat; material: faeces | place: United Kingdom | collected 2010/2012 ...
CAAAAATAAAATAAAAGATATTTTCTTGCATACACAAAAAATAATTTTTACCTCCTACTTTGACAACCAATTTTTAAGATTACAGTCTGACTTAGATATCGAAGTTTATAAGACTAAATTCACAATTTATAAAGATTTAATAGGCATAACAGACACATATTCAGATTTTAGCAACTATTATAAACAAAAACTAAATGATATAGAACAAATGCATACACAAATTTTAAGTAGAAAATTTCCAGCCAAGAAGACTCAAAATAAACTTGTACTCTTTTTGCAATCATTATTTAATAAATTTCGTATACATTTAAAATAAAAAGCGACAACTAAAAACTTTCTATATATCTATTAATATTTGAGATTTTAGAATTTTTTAGTTTTCATTTTTCATTTTTCATTTTATAATAATGTCTTCTATAACCAATACATAAAAATCTTATTTTAATTATAAGATACTTCTTCTGTTTTTGATTTTGTTCTTGAACGTTTCTTTTTTAAAACGCTTTTTGCAATTGTCAAATCACCTTCATAACTTACACACTCGTTTTTTATCTTAATATAGTGTTCTCCTCCTTTAGCTAAAAGAACAACTACATCACCTTTTTTTGCATTCATAATTGCTTTTTGAACGGCTTCTTTTCTGTCTACTATAATTTCATATTTATCTTTTTTAGTTATATATTGTGCAATATCATTACATATATCTTGAACATTTTCAAATTGAGGATCATTTGCAGTTAAATATATATAATCTGAATTATCTCCTACAATTTTCCCAAACTCCTTTCTTCTGTTAAAAGCCTTACCTCCAACAATTCCTCCAACAGAAATAATTTTTCTATTTGGATAATCCATTTTTATAGATTCATATAACTTAGAAAAACTATATCCATTGTGTGCATAATCTACGATTACTGTGATTCCTTTTTGCTCATATATATTCATTCTTCCAAGTATCTCTGTATTTGATAAAGCTTTTCTTATACTTTCATCATCCACATTTAATAATTTTGCAATTACAATTGCAGCAAGTGCATTTTCAATATTAAATCTTCCTGCCATTTTAATTTTAAACTCACTACTGTAGCCCTGTTTTTTATTTATTACCTTAAATTTAAATCCTGTTTTTTCTTTTTCAATATCTGTTACATAGTAGTCTGCACTTTCATCTGTTCCATAATAAATTATATTTTTATCACTAATTTTTGATAAAATTGTATCTAAGCAGTCAGTATTTTTATTAATTACTACTGTTTTACAATGTTTTAAAAATTCTATTTTACAATTTAAATAATCTTCAAATGTTGGATGTTCAATTTGGCTTATATGATCTTCTGCAATATTAGTAAAAATTCCATAGTCAAATTCTACTCCATATAATCTATTTCTTTTATAACTTTGAGAAGAAACTTCCATTACTGCATATTTTAAATTACTCTCTTTTATTTCGTAAAACATCTTATGTAGGTCCAAACTTTCTGGTGTTGTTAAATGAGCTTCTTCATTTCTTTTTCCAGTATTAACATTAATACTCGATATTGTTCCAACTTCTCTATTTAAAAATGTCTCTAAAATATTTTTTAAAAAATACGTTGTTGTAGTTTTTCCTTTAGTTCCAGTAATTCCAATTAATTCTAGGCTTTTAGCTGGATATCCATAAAACCTTGCAGCAATAATTGCCATTGCTTTTAAAATATCGGTTACTATAAAATAAGAAGCTTCATATTTTTCATATTGAATTTCTGAAATATATGCAACAGCACCACATTTAATTGCATCTCCTAAATATTCCGGCTTATAATTTTGACCTTTACAGAAAAATAGAGATTGTTTTTCTACACTTCTAGAATCGCAAGATATTGATTCTATTTTTTCATCATTAATTATTTTACTACTTTTTAATAAATTATTACTTTCTAATATATCTTTAATTTCTTTTAAACTTAATTCTTCCATTATTAAAAATTTCCTTTCTCTTATGACATAAAAATCACCATATGTTCTAACACTATAATTCTACTTTCTACTGTTATTATGTACTAAAATTCTTTTCATTTCTTTTCATATAAAAAATAATGCATAAGTGCAACAGTACTACTTGCTGTAATAATATCATTATTGTCTAACATTGTTTTCACTTCATCTAATGGTAACTCAACTACATTAATATCTTCGTCTTCATCTAAATGTCTTTTGGTTTTTACTAAATCTGTTGCCAAAAATATAGTAATTTTTTCACTGGTATAACCTACAGATGGATAAACTTCTCTTAATTTTTTTACTTTTTTGGCTCTATATCCTGTTTCTTCTTCTAATTCTCTTATTGCACCATTTTTAGCATCTTCCCCTTTTTCAATTTGTCCTGCTGGAAGAGCTAAAATTACTTTATTAATTGGTGTTCTCGCTTCTTGCACCATTATAACTTTATTTTCATTTGTTATTGCTAAAATAACTGATGCATCTCCTGCTAAAACATGTTCTCTATAAATTCTTTTATCATCTGCTAGATATGTTAATTCTTCTACAGTAACTCTTCTTCCTTTATAAGCTACTTTCTTTTCTAATAACGAATATGTTAAGTTTTTAAAATATGGATTTTCCAATTTTCTTCATCTCCTTTTATATTACAAGGTTACTTTCTATAGCTTTTTGTTTTACTTCTTTAAGGTCAAGCCAAAATTCGATTTTTTTATTTTCATCTCTTAAAAGTGCTGCTGGATGCCATGTTGGCATATAAAAAATTTCTTTTTTTTCTACCCATTTTCCTCTACATGCTGTTATTCCCATTTCTTTTCCCAATATATTTTTTAATGCTGTACTTCCCAATAAAACAATAATTTTGGGTTTAATTAAAATCACTTGGTTTCTTAAATAATTCAAACAACATGCCGCTTCATCTTCTTCTGGAACACGATTTGCAGGAGGTCTACATTTTACAACATTCGCAATATAAACATTTTCTCTATTTATTCCTAATCCTTCAAATGCTTTATTCATAAGTTGTCCGAGCTTTACCAACAAATGGAAGTGCTTTCATATCTTCATCAGCACCAGGTCCCTCACCAATAAACATTACATCAGCATTTTTATTACCTTGTCCAAAAACTATATTAGTTCTATTTATACTTAATTTACATTTCTTGCAATCTCTAATTGATTCTTCTAATTTCTCCCAATTGTCGTACATTTATTCCTCCTAAAAATTACTAAATCAAACTAATCAATGCTGTATTTCTTCCAGCTAACTCTTTTTCTGCTCTGTATGAGTGGATAAACTTATTTTGACAAACACTACAAATTCCACTATCTATAATATTTTCGTCTTTTAGTCCTAATTCTTTCATCATTGTTATATTGGCTAATACAGTATCAATAAAATACTTCTGTTTTCTTTGTTTTATTTCTCCTAAATGAAAAATATTTATATTTCCAAAGGCATCTTTAAATAAATTTTTCACATCTTCATCTACTTCAAAATGACAACTTCTAATAGTTGGACCAATACAACAAATAATATCTTCTGGCTTACATTTATAATCATTAATCATTTTTTGACATGCAATTTTTCCAATTTTACTTACAGTCCCTTTCCATCCAGAATGAACATTTCCTATAACATTTTTAACTGGATCATAAAGCAGAATTGGTGTGCAATCAGCAAAAACTAAAGATAATATTTCCTCTTTTTGGTCTGTAATTAATCCATCAACATTTTGTAATTTATCTATAAAAATTCCTTTTTCATTATATATATTTTTAACACAATTTGTATGTGTTTGCAATGGTCTTACTATATTATTACTATCTAATTTTAGTTTTTCTGATATTTTTTTATAATTCTCTGAAAACATTTTTTTATTATCATAGTAATTTAAAATACCTCCAAAGTCTAGTGGCTTTAATGTAAAACAATGTACTACTTTTTCTTTATATTGTAATAATTTTTTAAATTGTAAATATTCAATTTCACCGCTTTTTTGGTGAATTACATTTTCGTTAGATAAATCTTGCATAAATCCTCCTAAATATTAAAAATTAAATTATATACTTTCTTGGAATTCTATTTTGCACTCCACATAAAATTTCGTAATTTATAGTACCACAAACATCTGCAATATCCTCTATTTTAATCTTATCATTATCCCATAAAATAACTTCGTCACCTATCTTAGCATCTGGAATGTCTGTTATATCTACCATAAAATTGTCCATGCAAATATTTCCTATAATTGGTGCAAGCTTACCGTGAATAATAACATTTCCTTTATTTGAAAGGCTTCTTCCAACTCCATCTGCATATCCAATTGGTATAGTTGCAACTTTGGTTTTCTTACTTGTTATATATGTTCTTCCATAACTAATAGGCTCGCCTTTTTCTACATCTTTTATAAAAACTATGCTAGATTTTAATTTTGTAGTTGGTTTCAAATCTATAATATCCTTCATATTTTCATTTGGTAAATATCCATAAATAATAATACCTGGTCTTACCATATTATAATGTGCTTCTGGATATTTTAATATTCCTCCACTTGCTGAAATATGATAATATTTAAATTTAAAGCCACTTTCTACTAATTGTTTTCTAACAGTTTCAAATTTACTTATTTGCTGTTTTGTAAAAGCTGTACTACTATCAGCTGAAGATAGATGAGTATAAATTCCTTCTATTTCTAAATTTGTTAATTTACTAGTTATATTCTTTACAAACGAAAGTACTTCTTGTATTTTCAGTCCAACTCTTCCCATTCCAGTATCAATTTCTATATGAATTTTAGTAATAACCCCTTTTTTCTTTGAATACTCATTGATTTTTTCTGCTATTTTGAATACAGAAACTCCCGCAGTTAAGCCATAATCTACAATTTGTTCTGTTTCATCTTCAAGTAACTCATTTAGTATTATTATATCCATATTAAATTTGGCTTTTCTTAGTTTTATAGCTTCATCCACAATCGCAACAGCAACTTTACTTATCTTTTCTTTTTCTAGAATATTTTTTAATTTTTCTGCTCCGAGCCCATATGCATTTGCTTTTATAACAGGCATCACAGTAACATTATCTCCAACAAATTTTTTTATCTGTTGTATATTGTATGAAACATTATTTAAATTTACTTCTAAAAAACTATTTCTCATATGTTCCTCTTTTCTACTCATTCTTATACTGCTTTATCCTACAGCTTAACTTTATTTACAATGATTAATATATCTTATTTTTAATAATTTTATATTTATTATTTTTCCATAGAATTAACATCATTTTTAATTTTTTCTAATAAAAACTCCTTATTATAATTACCTATGTACCTATATTCATTCTTACATCCGCTTCTATTAAAATTACAAACGGTTTTATATTCACAATACTGGCAAGGAGTTTGCTTGTTTCTTAAATTATAATATGGCTTAAGAGAAATATTACCACTTAATATTTCTTCTGAAATCTGTTTAATTATTTTGTTCATATATTTTTGTAAATATTCAAATTGTGTTTTTGTAACAGCATTTGATCTAGAAGAACTTAAATTTCCTTCTTTATCTAAATATGCCGGAATTCTGGTTGAAGCACCAGCTTCAAGCTCTTTGTCCATACTTTTAACAACTTCTGCATCAGCCAAAATTAAACCCTGCATTTTAAACTTTTTTCTAATTTCCTTTTCTATTTCTTCTTCTGTCATATTTTTGCTAGCTTTTATAACTGGATCAATTAAATTAAAATATAAAACACCTGCCGGATCAAAATTTTCTTTTTGACAACTTGCATCTAAATATGTTAATAATTGAATTTGAAGTCCTTCATAAACTTCATTTAAGTCTATATTTTTTGTAGAAGATTTATAATCAATAATTCTAATATAATTCTTACCATTTAGCTTAGCAATATCAATTCTATCAATTTTTCCTGTAATTTTCACTTCTTTCCCATTATCTAATAAAACATTAATAGGTGGATATTTTTTTCCCTCTTTAAACTCTATTTCATTTCCAAGGACATCAAAATTACTATATTTTAAGCTCTCGATTATATACCACATTGATTTAGTTATTACTCTTTTTAATCTTTGAGCTAATACCTTATATTTAGGAGTACTTGAAAAAATATAATTTCTATTTAAATGTAATTTTTCATTTATAATTTCTTCCAAAATATTTTTCATTTCATCAAATTCTATTTTTTTAATATTAATATCTCTAACATCTATTGTATTAAAGAATTCATCTATTACATCATGCATAAATGATCCAGTATCTATTGCATTTACCTGTAAACTCTTAGTTTCTTTTATTTTTAAACCATATTTTAAATAATAAGAAAATGGGCACGCTCTATATTGCTCTAACCTTGATACACTTGAATTTAAAACTCTTCCGTATAAATCATCTATTACTTTATCATTTATTTGTTTTGGGTTATTTGTGAAATAAATTCCATTTAATGCATTTTCTAATTTATCTTTCCATAAATTGTTTTTACTAAAGTAATCATATAATAAAAACCATTTATTCTCAATCTCTATTCCATCTTTAAAATCTCTTAATTTTGTTAATAACTCTTCAAATGTAGTATTTTCATTTAGCACCTCTGATTTTCTTTCGATAATATCACTTTCCATAGAAATTTTAGGAAACATCTTTTTTATTTTACTAATAAAAATTGATGACCTTAAAGATTTACCTTCTGAATCTGACGATGCATAAGATAAATAAAGTTTGTCTTCTGCTGTTGTAAATGCTTTATAAATATTGAAATTTTCTTCATATAAATTTTCCAGTGTACCTTTAGCAAGCTCTATTTTCTGTTCTTTAAAGTACTCTCTATCTTTATCATTGAAAAAACCTTCATCTTTATTTACACTTGGGAATACTCCGATCATTCAACCCAATCATAAAAATGGCTTTTACTTTATGTGTTTTAGAACGTTCTACATCTCCTATAATTACTTGATCTTGTGATGCAGGTATTTTTCCAAGCCCACTATTTTTAAAACCAATTTTCATAATTTGTTTATATTGTTCAAATGTAACTTTATCTCCTCCAAAAATTAAAACAATTTCATCTAAAACTGAAACCAAAACCTTCCAACTAGTTTCATACTCCATTGCTATTTCAGTCATATTATTTTCAGCAAGTCTTTCTATTTTATTTTCTATTTTTTTATCTATCTCCATTTTTATAAGGAAATCATATAAACATTTTGTTATAGTCGTTACATCTTTTGATTTATTTATTTCATTTTTTAATTCCATTAATGGGTTTACAATTGTATTTTTAAGTTCATTTATTCTTTTTAAGTCATCTGTTTTTTTTGTATCATCTGTATAATTCCAGTCAGGACCATACCATTTATTTTGTTTAATTCCCCATCTTAAACAATAATTCTCTAATTTGTAAATTTCCTGCTCGTCAATATCTAATAAGCCTGTTTTTATATAATTAAATACAGATTCATGTGACCAATTTTTTGAGAAAATCTCTAATATTGAAAGAATATATTGGATTAAAATATTATTATTTAAGTCCTTTTTTTCATCAATGAAAATAGGTATATCATACTTATGAAAAATTGCTTTGCATAAATTAGAGTATGTATCTAAATTTTTTGTAATTATAGAAATATCTTTGTATCTATATTTTTCATTACGAACCAATTTTACAATTTGAATTGCAAGATGCTCTATTTCAGAATATGGATTATTAGCTAAAAAAAGTTTTACATTTTCTACATCTTTTTCATATTTTTTAAGAGGAATATTATATAAATTTTCTTCTATATGTTTAAGTTCTTCAACCTTAAATCTGGCATTTTTACTATCAATTTTAATTTCATTTTCAATTTTAATCTTTTCATCTTTTGCAAGACTTATTATTTTTTGCGCCGTTTGCTTATTTGAATAAAAAATATCTGTATCAGGATTTTTTATTTCCTCTAAATTATCTGCACATATTGTTATACTTACCATTTTTGCCACTTTTAAAAGTTTTCTTATAATATCATATTCTTGTTTTGTAAAACCTACAAATTCATCTATATAAATAAGAGAATTATTAAATTCTTCTGTTTCATCAATTTTATTAGCTAACATGCTTAATCTATCTGTTTCATCAATAAACTTATCTATAATTCTATTTTGAAACTCATTGTATACTAAAAACATATCCTCCATTTTACATTTAAGATATTTGTTTTCCGCATTATTTTTTGCTTCTTCTAATTCTTCAACTGAAACTCCATGTTTTTTAAATTCAGTTATTTGAGTTCCAATCATATCAATATTTTCATCAGATTTACCTAGATACTTTAGTTTTCTTTTATTTTTAGATAAAATATCATAAATTAGCATTGCTCTTCCACATTTTGATAGGTCTGTTTTGTTAATTCCTCCAATTTCCTTAAGCACTCTGTATGCCATACGGTTAAAAGTAAGAACCTCAGCATTTATTACAGCACCTGTGCCAATTGCATCCATTAATTTTTTTTCTGCTGTAAAAGAAAATTGTTCTGGAGTAATAATATAAATTTTACTCTTTTCATTAATTTTATCTTTTATCTCATTATATAAAAAACTACTTTTTCCTTTTCCTGCTCTTCCATAAACTAGTCGTAAACTCATATATTCTTATCTCCTCAAAATCTCATACTTTAAATAATAAGAAGCTTAAATATATTAAAGGTTTTGAAATTAAAAACTTTAATTTTTATGCTTCTCGTTTCCAATAAAATAAATATTGCTGTGCAAGTCCAGCTAAATCCCCATATTTTTCTTTAGCTAAATTTAAAACTTCTTTTTTATTTACTTTATTTTCATCTTCCATCTTTATATACAAGTCATTCATTACTCTTCTTACCCATACATCAACTGGAAAAACTTCTAATCTTTTTAATTCAGAAAATAATAAAATACAATCTGCAACCTTAGGTCCAACCCCTGGAAGAGTAAGAAGAATTTCTCTTGCTTCTTCAGTTTTCTTGCACATAAGCTTACTTAAATCGACCTGATTTGAAACAAAAATTTGTGTTGTTTCAAATACTCTTTTATCTCTAAACCCTAATCCTAAAGTTCTTAAGTCCTGGACACTTGCTTTTGATAATTGCTTTGGTGTTGGAAATGAATAATATTCCTCATTATTCCAAATAATTTTGTCTCCGTATTTTTGGCATATCTTTTTTATTATTCCTTTAATTCTCGGTATATTATTATTAGCCGAAATAATAAAAGATATAGTAGTTTCCCATAAATCTTGATTAAGAATACGTATTCCTTCTCCATATGTAATACTTTTTTTTACATCTTTGTCTACATTTTTTAATAATTCTTTAATTTTTTGATAATCTCTATTTAAATCAAAATACTTATTTACAATATCTTCTAAACTTTCATTGCTTATACCATTAATTACAATATCATTACCAATTTTTTTCACATTTAATACACTTTTGTTTACAACACCTGTATAACTATCATCTATATTTTTATCCCATCTAAAACATTGTCCACATTCAAAAATATGTTTTGGTTCAAATGAATTTACATTCTTTAAAATAACTTCTTGCTCTTTCATTTTTTCACATCCGTTCATACAAATACTTAAATTTATTCTTACTAATTTTTTCTTCTTTATCAATTTTAACATATAAATATTTAAAAATAAAGTTAACAAGAAATTTTCTAAAAGTTTATAGAAAAGTTTCATTTGACATATAATAATGCTATATTTAACTTAAGTTATTCTAGTGTGAGGTCACTTGAATAGCATGAACTAAGTTGGTAGCAACATTTGGTTCTATTTTTTTATTTAAAAAATAGAAGTGCAATATCAATACACTTCTATCAACTATTCTAGTCTTATTTGTTCTCCGAAACACTTGAGGTTCTAATGGTGCCAACGAAGTAGTTATCTACAACTTTTGGCTCTCTTGACGATTGATATAATAATCAATCAAGTTATATATAGATTACCAGATTATTTGATAAAAATCAAGTGATTTTATCAAATAATCTTTTACGAAATTTTGTTCGATTTCTATTGCTTTATTGTAAAATGTATGTTATACTAGCTGATATAGGAAATGATGATAAGCAGATGTGGTTTTGCCACCAATTTTACGAATCTTCGTAGGAAGGGTGGTGATGTTTATGGTTAAAGTGATACTATTTTTTATATTATCCTTAATGTTATCTTTAACATTAAACGTTGCCTTGACAGCAGTTCTGTATAAGAACTGGGTTGATAAGCAACTACATAAATAATAAAAACTCACATCTGTACTTTGCAAGGTAAATGTGAGTTTTCTCAATATATCTGGCAAAACCACGTTTGTGGATTGTCATTTCCTATATTTATTATACACAGATTATATGGAAAAGTCAAATAAATTTCTGGAATTTATGTTATTTTCTCAAAAGCCCCTTAATAAATTTCCAGATTTTTTTATACCACTTCATATCATTTATTTCTATTAAGGCTAATTCTTGCTTGTTTTCTTTATCTTCAATATCTATGTTTCTATAATTCTTACTAAAAATATTATTTGAATTATATTTTTCTCTTCTAATATTTTCAAGTTTATTTTGGTTTTGATTTAACAAGTTATTTAAAGTTTTTTTTTGACTTTCTGTTGCAAAGTAATCTCTAAATAAGGTAATCAATATTGCATTTGCTTCTTTTGAAATATATTGTTTGGATAAATCAATATTAGGATTAATATTGTAATTATAATTTTTATCCATATTATTTTTGTAAAACTCAATTTTTTCTTGAGGAATTTTAGAATATTCTTCTTCTGAAAAATATTTTAATATTTCTAAAACTTCAGTATATGCTTTTGCATAAGTATTAATCATCTTTAGTTACTCCTTCAATTTGATTTTCTTGTGCTTTCATAAGCTCTGCATTATCCATTTTTTTTACATCCTCAAATGCTATTCCTCTAGTAATAGCATTTGATACAACAGCTTTCATTGATATGTTTGATTGACGATCTATTAGTAACTCATTTAAAGTTAATATGTCACTTTTTTTCCTTGCTTCAAACCCTTGAGATAACAAAGTTTCCATCTGACTAGTACTAATTTCTCCAAGATCATTTCTTACTGTTGTATTTCCATTTCCACCTCTAAGTAAATAATTAATTCCGTTGTATCCATAAATAGAAACAATATCACAAGTACTTTGCTCTTCTTTTAGTAAATTCACTATTTTTAAATCTTGAGGATTAAAGTCTCTTGGCAAAATTTTTCTAGCTATTGATAAGAAAAAATCTTTTGATTCTTCAAATCCAAAATTTCCATCATATCTTTTTAATTGTTTAAATAAAAATTGAAATGCTTTTTCTGTATTAGGTTCATTGGTATATTCTTCATATTCTGCTCGAACTCTTTCTACATAAGCATGTGCTAATGGTAAACTTTGTTTTGCCCTTGCTTTGTAATTTTCTTTAAGACACAAGCCTGGTATATTATCATTTAAAGGGGCTTCTCCTGCTTTTATCCTAAATAATGTATTATCAATCAAAAAGTCTTGAACATACTCAATTCCATCTATTGCAAATATTCCATAATAATGTTGTGCTGAATAATTATTACTTTTTTCATTTTTTCCAGTAATAATTTCAAAATTATCATCAAAAGAACAATCATAAATTTTTGGTACATCAATAGTTGTTCCGTCCTCCTTTATAGCACCATCAACATCACCTTTACTTTCTACTCCAATCACTTTAGAATTAATACCAACCGCATTTAAAATTGCTACATAAATTTCTGCCATTCCTTTACATATTTGTGCTTTCTCAGATACATCTGTTTTTTTACCTAAAAGCATTTCTTGTCTTTTTCTGCTTGTCTGAGTTAAGTCTTCATTGCTCTCTTTATTATAGTTTGCCGTGTATCTATTATCGTAAATTAAAATTTTTCCTAATTCTATATGCACAAATTTAGCTATATCTAGGTCAGACGTTCCGCTCCTCCTTAATTCAGTTGCTCTATCTATAATATCTTTTACTTTATCTTTCATTTATTTTTCTCCAAAATCAACTTATTCTAATAATATTGTATCAAATTTATTAAATATTTACAATAGTTTAACACTTAATTTGATATTTATATTATTAAATAGATATAATGCAACTTTATTTTGCTCTGTAGTTTCCATTTCCATAAGTTTAGCCATTGCAAACATTACAAGTTTATATTTTGCAAAGTTTATTAAAGTAGTTCTATATTCTTCATCAATATCTTTTAGCATAGTATCAAATTTTTCATAATTTTCTTTAGTATTGTATATAAGTCCTGACCATTTGCTTTGGCTCATAAATATTGCTAATCTTAATTTATCTTTTATATCCATATCATTTATCATATTTATTAAATATTTTACCTTTTCATTTTTCATACATAACACTCCTTATTTTAATTCCATATTATTTTTCTTTTTAGTTTTAGCATTATTAAGTTCATTTGTAGTTTTAATTGTTTTTCTAACATCATTAGCAATTTGATTATCATTGTCATCAAAAATACCATTTCTATATAAGTCATCACTAACATATTTGTATTTTTCATCTTTATCAAAGCCAATCTTATTTTGAAAATGTTTCAATAATCTATGCCAAAAGCCTTTAAACTTCTGCAATTCTTCTTTTAGTTTTTCTTTTTCAGCTTGTAACTTCTCAATAATCTTGTCTTTAGTAGATAGTTCCTTTTTCAAACTATCAATTTCATTATCTTTTAGTTCGATTTCATATTTAAGTGAACGATTTTCCTTTTCTATTTCAAAAGCAGAATGTTCAAAATCTTTAATCGCCATATTTAAGTCATTTACACTTCTAACTGTTTGAGTGATATTTTTTACATCTTCTGTATAATTTTTGATTTTCTGTACATCCTCTCTTGAAATAACCATATTATTTTTATTAATTAGAGTAGGTTTCAAATTGTCTAATATTTTATTTATATCATTGCTAGTATTATCAAGTTCTTTAGTTTGAATACTTGCTTTTTCAAGTTTCTGTTCTTTTTTAGCTAGTTGTTTCTTGATTTCTCTGTAATTGCCCATATCATTAACATTGATGTCTTGATTTCTGCCTTTTTGCTTTTCTTTTAACTTAAAATCCATATCATAGAATTTATTAAAAGACTTTATACAAGCATTTCTCATTTTATCTTGTATTTGTGTTAATGTAGTTTTAGTAAATAACTTTGATTTTACTACTTGTTTTTTCATTCCTCTAGTACAATTTTTAGTTACTGGAACACCTACAATATGCATATGAGGAGAAACTTCATCAAAGTGTATTGTTGCATTTGCTATTTTAAAATCTGCTACAATTTTTATTAAGTTCTTTACTTGCTCATTATATACATCAACCATTTTAAATCTATATCTTTCGTCTTTATTATTCCAAAAGTCCATATCTCCAAGTTCTATTATAATTTCACAAGCTATATCGTTTTGCGATTCGCATACCTTTTTGAAGTAATCTTCAATTTTTCTATCTTCACGAGTTTGTTTGCTATTATATTCAATTCTAGCTTGTTCAAATTCTTCTAAATATACTTGTTTAACATCATTTACAATATCATTTGTTCCATAAATTGTTCTAATTAACTCTCTTTGATTATCATAATCTCTTAAGTTGTGTTTATTAACATCAGATAAATCTTTTGCATTTTGAATTGCATTATTAGATAGAGAAGTAGTACCAGATACATTTCCTTTTGCAACTTTCTTTGCTAATTTACTTTTGTTTTTATCACTACCTAAGTGAAAAGAATATGCTAATTCTTGCCCCATAGAATACCTCCTTTGAAATTTCTTCGTAGCACAGGACTTTGGCTTTGCCATAAGTCCTAACCCCCTATGAGTTATGACGTACCATCATAACTCGGGGGCTCTGCGAGGCAAAAATTTTATCTTGACAGATAAAATTTATTCAAATTACCTCACACAAAATTTATATTGCTAACGCAAATATAAATTTGTATTCGTTAATTTGCTTGTTGCAACATAGACTACAATTAGAGTAATAGTTGCAACAATTATTTATGCTTTTTCTTTGTAGTAATATGAGTGACAAGCCCTAGTCGTAATTTGCCTTCTGGTTTTGCCAAGAAGTTTTTATATTGTTTTATAGCTACCATTCTAATTA
>ERZ825670.3213-NODE-3213-length-14140-cov-3.258573_pt1 | contig 14140 bp, 14 predicted proteins | sample MGYA00519929_ERZ825670 | MGnify/ENA primary metagenome ERZ825670 (study PRJEB31778, sample SAMEA3449207) | human gut metagenome | biome: human gut; feature: human-associated habitat; material: faeces | place: United Kingdom | collected 2010/2012 ...
CCCTCGGGTTCAAGCCGTTCCTTCTGTATCAGCAGACCGCCTATAAATCCATGATGAATGGACTTGGCTGCGGAATGCTTCTTGAACTTCTCTGCAAATTCCTTGTCCTCAACAAAGAACATTTCCAATAGTTTATGTAAATACTGATTTTTTACACCCTGAATCAGTCCCAGTAATTCCTGATACATCGTATCAATATCTTTCGTTGAACATGGCATATAATCTGTCACATTGTATTCGCCTTCATCCGCCACGCGCACACGCTTGACATTTAACTGCAATGCTCCGTTAAAGCTCGTTACCTGTGCGTCAACACGAATATAGTCCATCGGCTCGAAATGCGCAATCGCATTCGAAAGCTCCCAGATCTTTGCATCGACCGTTCCGGTCTTATCCTGAAGCTGCAAAGAGTAATATGTCTTTCCAGCCTTTGTCTTTGCTACCACTTTATTCTTACAGAGATAGATTTCCGATACCATCTCTCCATCACGCAATTCTTTGATATAATTCATGCTCTTTCTTCCTCCATCCTACGCTTCACTCTTTCCTATTTATATCACTTATATATGCTTTTCGCAAGGGAGGATTCCTCCGTCTTCTTCGTCTTCACACGTTCTTCCTGTATGTTCATTGGCTCCATATTCTCAAACCAGTTTCCCATGCTCCCGCCTCCGATCATAAACCATAGCATACAACTTCTGAAAATGTAAAGCGTAAGTTTGGAACATTTGGAAAAAGCAAGGAAATATGCGGGTTTGAAGGAAAAGATATTTTTATTTATGCTCATAATAATGTTAAAAACGGAAGGCGTACTTTGCTATTGAAGTACACCTTCCGCATTTTTTATTCTTATTCTTCAATTACATAATTATTACTTCTTGATATAAGCTTTTGTATTCACAGACTGAATATTCTTATAGTTGTTCGCTGGTGCCGCGCTTCCCTTCGGTACCAAAACAATCTGGATGCCTTCGAGACGCTTTGCATATCCGGCAGTTCCGGATTCTTCTCCGTTCTTCGCCCAGCCAAGCTAGCCGTAAGACTGTGCATGTACACGATAATATACATCAAAGCGGTTTGCCATCTCGCCGTAAAGCTTGATCTGGATTGCTTCCAGTCGCTTTGCTTCTCCGCTTGTTCCGCTCATCGCACCATTCGTTACCGGATTCTGCCAGCCAAAGGACTGGACGTGGGTGCGGTAGGAAGTAGTAATTTTCCCCTCTACATCTTCAAATATATAGCCATATTCCTTGGCATAAGACTCTACGTACGAAACAGCATACCCCCGAATAGTTTTAAGATTTACACACCCCCAAAAAGCACTATTCTCTATTTTCGTCACGCTTTCCAATCGTTGTTACTCCATCTGGTATAACAGCATACTCCAATAAAGCGCAATAATAAAATGCCTCATCACCTATTGTTGTCACACTGTCTGGTATTACAATACTTTTTAATAATCTACAATCCGCAAACGCACACTCGCCTATTTTCTTTACACCATCCGGAATCACTACCGTTTCCAATGCTGTCTTGCTTTGAAATGCCCTATCCCCAATCTCGGTACATCTGCTTGGTATTACGACATCTGCACCGTTTGCCTTATATTTTATAATCTTCGTTCCATCCCACTCAAAATCTGCTTCACTCGTCTCAGCTATATCTGCAACTACCATTTCTGTCGGTTCTTCCGCCAACACCGTCCCTGCCGGAACGTTTACCAGTAAACTCACGCCCATGCACGCCGCCAGTGCAAAGCCTGCAAATCTCTTTGTTCTTCTCATCTTTTTCCTCCTCTTTTGCTCTCCATATACATGATTTCTTCTCGCCCCGCGCGCAATAATTAGTAAAGATATTTACTATTTGAGATAGTACATTTCTTTACTATGCTATTGTGTAAACAAGGTGAAATTATGGATAATAAAAAATATATTGAACGAATCAAAAATTTAAGAGAGGATCATGACTACACGCAGGAATATGTCTCCAACTATCTTGGCACATCCCAGACAATGTACGCTCGCTATGAGCGCGGTGCCAACGAATTGCCAATCCGCCATCTTCTATCCCTGTGCAAATTGTATCACGTTTCCTCCGATTATATACTTGGACTGAGCAATAAACTCTAAGTCCTTGTTTTAAATCGTCCATCTGTCTTTAATTTTAGTAAATATATGTACTAAAGCCAAGTCGATTTCTTGTAAGTCTTCTAAATATATGCTATCTTAATTTTATATTATTTTTTAAGGAGCGTGATTCTATGAATTGTCCAACATGTGGAGCAACACTTACAGACGGCACTACAACCTGCCCTACCTGCGGAGCAGCGATCTCCCAGCCGGCAGATTTCAACCAAATGCAATATCAACAGCCTGAGACAAACTTCAATCAGGCGCAGTATCAGCAGCCTCAGGCAAACTATAATCAGCAACCATACCAGCAGCCTCAGGCAAATTTCAATCAGGCACAATACCAGCAGCCTCAAGCAAACTATAATCAGGCACAGTATCAGCAGCCTCAGGCAAATTACAACCAGATGCCATATGCAAATTCTGCTGCCTATGCCCCAGCAGGTGCTAAGTACAAGCGGAAATTCAATGCCGGACATTTTGCAGTGATGGGCGGAAGCCTGCTCTGTCTGATCTCCGTCTTTCTTCCGTTCCTGTCTGTTTCCCTTTTTGGATACAGTGAATCCATGTCGTTATTTAAGGACGGCGAAGATGGCGTCATCTTTTTGATAACTGCAATCGTGATCATTGCATTGTCTATGCTGCGGGTAAATACATTGAATATTATCCTGACCTGATTCAGGGAATTTTTGGAATTTATGAAACTATGAGCGCAAAAAGCGAACTTTCCGATTATGGTTCTATGGTTCAATATGGTGCTGGTTTCTATCTGCTTTTGATCGGTGGTATCGTTGCATTTGTCGGTGCCATTATCGGCTTGGTTCTTCATATCAATGCAAAGAAAGCATTTAATCAAGCCTAACATACTTTTATAAAAGGAATAAACCATGAACAAACGAAGCTTACGCATACTAGAGTTTAATAAAATACTATCTATGGTGACAGAATATGCGACCTCCCCTATGGCAAAACGCCGGGTGGACCGCATGAAACCCCAGCGTGACATCGAACAGATCCGAAAATTACAGGAAGAGACAAACGATGCACTGAACCGTCTGAACCGTCATGGAAATATCAGCTTTTCCGGGTTATGCGATATCGGTGCATCCATCAAACGGCTGGAGGTACAGGGTACCCTTACTTCTAAGGAACTTCTGGACATCGCAGCCGTCTTACAGGTTGCAAAAGCAGCCAAACAGTACGGCGACGGTTCCGATCTGACCGAAGCACTCGCCAGCCGGAATCAGGAGCCTGTTTCACAGACTACCTTCGATTCCCTGACCGAACGTTTTAACATGCTGTTGCCATTGGAGCACATCGCATCCGAGATCAACCGCTGTATCTTATCAGAAAATGAATACGCAGACGATGCAAGCTCCGGTTTGAAGAACATCCGCCGGGAAATCCGTCTCACCAACGACAAGCTGCACCAGCAGTTAGATAAGATCATCAAAAGTGACGCAAACCGTGACCAGTTGCAGGATTCTCTGATTACCATGCGAAACGGCAGATACTGTATTCCGGTCAAGCAGGAATACCGTTCGAAATTCCCGGGTATGATTCACGATCAGTCCTCGACCGGCTCCACGCTTTTCATCGAACCAATGGCAGTCGTCAATCTGAACAACCAGATCAAGGAGCTTGCGAACGAGGAATTATTAGAAATCGAGAAAATACTGGAGAGCCTGAGTGCGCAGGCAGCTACTTATGTCTCTGAAATCGCCTACGATCTGGAATTACTGACCGATCTGGATTTTATATTTGCAAAGGCGAAATTCGCCCGCGCAACAAACAGCACAAGACCGATCTTTAACACCGACGGTATCATTGATATCCGGCAGGGACGTCATCCATTGCTGGAGAAGCACACGGTTGTGCCAGTCGATATCCGGCTTGGTGAGACATACAACCTGCTCATTATCACAGGTCCGAATACCGGTGGTAAAACGGTTTCCCTAAAGACACTCGGACTGTTTTCTCTCATGGGGCAGGCAGGTCTGCACATCCCGGCGATGGAGGAATCCCGCCTGGCTGTCTTCGACGATATCTTCGCAGATATCGGTGACGAGCAGAGCATCGAACAGAATCTGTCAACGTTCTCCTCTCACATGAGCAACATTGTCTATATCGTGCAGCATGCAACCCCGAACACACTATGCCTATTCGATGAGCCGGGCGGCGGAACCGATCCGGTCGAGGGTGCGGCACTGGCAGTTTCCATCTTAAATTATCTGAAAAGTATGGGTGCCCGCTGCATGGCGACGACACATTACAGCGAATTGAAAACATACGCCCTTTCCACCGATGGAGTAGAAAATGCATCGTGCGAATTTGATGTGGCAACTCTGCGTCCAACCTACCGTCTGACAATCGGTATTCCGGGTAAATCCAACGCATTTGCCATCGCAAGCAAGCTTGGTCTGCCAGATTATATCATCAACTCCGCAAAGGATCAGATTGACAGCGATGCGATCGACATGGAAACCCTGCTCGCGGATCTCGAAGCAAGCAAGCGATCCATGCAGGAGGACGAAAAGGCAATCGAGGCATATAAACAGGAAATTGAATCTCTGAAGGAATCCTTGCAGAAGAAGGAAGAAAATCTCGATAAGAAGAAAGCCGAGATTCTGAAAAAAGCAAGGGAAGAAGCCAGAGACATAATCGATGACGCCAAGGATGTGGCGGATCAGACAATCCGCGATTACAACAAATGGCGCAATAATCCACACAAGGCCGACATGCGCACGATGGAAGAACAGCGCAGCAAGCTTCGAAGCAAAATCAAAGATTACGAGAAATCCGGTGCATCCGAGACAAAGAAACAGACCTCAAACCATAAAGCATCTGATTTCCATATCGGGGATACCGTGCAGGTACTCAGCATGGGAACACGCGGTACAATCACAAAACTGCCAGACAACAAAGGCATTGCAGGCGTACAGATGGGTATTTTAAATTCTATGTTGCCGATTTCCGACCTGCTGATTATCCCGGAAAGTACCGTATCAGTAAATGGAACAAAACAAAAATACAGCGGCAAACATGCAGGCGGAGATCATACATCCGTCAGCAAATCTATGACATTCTCTCCAGAACTGAACGTCATGGGGAAAACAGTCGATGAAGCATGCTTTGAGATTGACAAATATCTGGATGATGCAGTTCTGGCACACATTTCCCGTGTCACGATCATCCACGGAAAGGGAACCGGTGCCCTGCGCAAAGGCATCTGGCAGTATTTAAAGAAACATCCACTGGTGCAGTCCTATCGCTCCGGCGAATTTGGTGAGGGCGAATATGGCGTTACCATCGTCGAATTGTAGACGAGTTACAACCATACAACACACTTTTATTGGAGGGGAACATGGAGAAACAACGAATCCTGATCGTCGATGACGACGAAAATATCGCAGAGCTTATCTCTTTGTATTTACTAAAGGAATGCTTTGCAACTGAAATCGCATACACAGGCAAGGACGCACTTGCACTCGCAGCCACCTTCAATCCTGACTTGATCTTATTGGATATCATGCTCCCGGATATTGATGGCTATGAGGTCTGCACGGAAATCCGCAAGACACGCCAGACACCGATCATCATGCTTTCCGCGAAGGGGGAAGTGTTCGACAAGGTGCTCGGCTTAAAGCTCGGCGCCGATGACTATATGATCAAACCGTTTGATTCCAACGAACTGTTTGCAAGAGTCAAAGCGGTTTTGCGTCGTACCGTTATGACCCAGGCTGTAACCACTGCTGCACCTGTAAGCATCGCTGAAGTTACCGATCATCAGGGTGAATTCGTCGAATATGACGGCTTACTTATCAATATGACCAACTACACTGTAACTTTGGATGGTGAATCGGTGGAGATGCCGCCGAAGGAGCTGGAGCTTTTGTATTTTCTTGCCAAACGTCCAAACCAGGTATTTACACGTGATCAGCTGCTTGACCGTCTCTGGGACTACGAATATGCCGGAGACTCGCGAACGGTAGACGTCCATATCAAGCGTCTGCGTGAAAAACTGAACGAAAATCACAACTGGTCAATCTCTACGGTATGGGGCAAAGGTTATAAATTCGAGGTAAAGTAACATGACATTACGCCACTCTCTGTTTGATAAAATATTCATAAGTTTTTTGGTTATTTTTACGGTTTGTTTTGGATTTATCGTCCTCTATGCCTCCAACGTCACACGAAGCATGCTTGTCGATGACCGAACAGAAGTACTGACAAATGAAGCATTTTTAATCGCGGATCAGACAGTCGCAGGATATGTGCAGGGCGTTTACACCAAAGATGAATTGCAAGAAAGTCTACGCTATTACAGTGACAAACTGAATGCCAGCATCTGGGTTACCGATGAAAAAGGCATCATCTATGGATTTGCGAATGCAGACGGACATCCAGATAACCCCAAAAATATATTCCTCGTTGACCCGGATTTTGATATCTACACCGCGCAGTCTTTTAATGGCAAATTTTACAATACGTTCAAAAGCAACGTTATTTCTGTTGCCATTCCAATCCATATTAACAACCAGCCAAACGGTATGCTATTGATTCATTCTACGGTGGAACAGCTGCAGAATATTCAGGAAAAAATCGTAAAACTGATTTATGCACCGTATCTGTTTATGATTATCATTTCCTTTGCCCTACTTGGTATCATCTCGGGTAAAGTCATGCGTCCAATCCGGAAAATCAACTCCGTAGCAGAGCAATATTCCACTGGTAACTTCGACACGCCAATGGATATTCATTCCAACGACGAGATTGGTCAGCTTGCATCCACACTTGAATACATGGCTTCAGAACTGGCAAAACTGGACGAGTACCGAAAGGCATTTATCTCCAATATCTCACACGATTTCCGCTCTCCGCTCACCTCGATCAAAGGCTATATTGAGGCGATTCAGGATGGAACGATCCCGCCGGAGAAGCAGAGTCATTACCTAGATATCGTCGTGCAGCAGACAAACCGGCTGACAAAACTTACCTCCAGTCTTCTGGAGTTAAATAACTACGATTCCTACGGTATCTGGCTCGTATGCAAGGATTTCGATATTGTCGAGCTTGTCCTATCTGCGATTAACTCCTTTGAGGGGCGCTGTATCGAGAAGCAGATTGCGATCCGGTTAAATAATCACACCGAACATTCGATTGTTCATGCAGACAAGACAAAGATCGAGCAGGTCATCTACAATCTGCTTGATAATGCAATCAAATTTACGCCAAATGGTAAATCAATTTACGTGACATTGTCGGAAAAACATGATAAAATTTTTGTATCTGTGAAGGATGAGGGATGTGGTATTCCGAAGGATTCCCTGAACCGTGTATGGGTTCGTTTTTACAAGGCGGACCGCTCCCGTGGCAAAGACAAACAGGGAACCGGACTCGGACTTGCGATTACCAAAGAAATCATCAAGGCACATAATGAGAATATCAATGTTGTCAGCACCGAGGGTGTCGGAAGTGAATTTACATTTTCACTGTCCAAGGCAACAACGGATTCCGAACAATCATAAGAATAACCGGTCTTATGCAAACCGCAAATTTATATGGCCGGATAAGGGGAGGTATTTATGTTTAGTATCAACAATCTTTTCAACAACGCCAACATGCAGTGTATCAACCAGCTCGGACAGTACCGTGTTTTTGAACACCAAAAGGATCTGTCAGTTTCTCCATACAACGCAGAAACTGCATATTTTTCTGCTGAGATGAATGTACGCCGCCGTCAGGTTTTGGTCGAGCTGAACAACACATCCTGCAAATTACAGGCAGGTGCCATGCAGTGGATGCTCGGAAATGTATCCATGCAGTCCGGTGTAAGTGCCGGTAATTTCCTCGGCAAAGCACTCGGAGCAGCTGTAACCGGTGAGACAATGTCCAAACCAGAATACACCGGTCAGGGTTATGTTATGTTAGAGCCAACCTACCGTCACATCCTGCTCACGAATCTACAGGAATGGGGAGGCAGTGTTGTCCTAGATGACGGATTGTTCCTCGCCTGTGACAATACCGTTACACAGAAGGTTGTTGCAAGAAGTAACCTCTCTTCTGCTGTATTTGGCAGAGAAGGTCTGTTCAACTTAAGCTTGAATGGTACAGGTATCTGTGCTTTGGAAAGTATCGTTCCAAGAAATGAGATTATCGAGGTTGTACTCGACAACGATATGATGAAGATCGATGGAAATATGGCAATTGCCTGGTCATCCTCTTTGGATTTTACGGTTGAAAAATCTTCCAAATCTTTGGTTGGTTCTGCTGTATCCGGTGAAGGTCTGGTCAATGTATATCGTGGTTCCGGAAAAATCTGGCTTGCTCCGGTATTGGAGACCGGCGGTTCCGCAGGTGTCAGCAGCCAACAGAATGCAGGTGAGACAGCTTCCGAAGGAAAGACCGGTTCTGCAGCTGCCCGGAATGATACGATGAGTAAGATTGAGAAGTTCGGGAAGTTTATGGATAAGTTTAGTTGATGCTCAACGGACGAAAAATCAAAACGCATCTGTATATTTAGAATAGAGTACATGTAGATGCAATGTATTGAACCTAAGAATTACTAAATGTTCTTAACAAACATATTCTCAAAATACGCAACCGCAGCCAATACGCCATCCATGGCTCAGTGGCTGCTTACCTGAACATCGTGTTCAGGTATTGCTTACAAGAAGAAAGAACATTAAGTAATTCTAAGGCTCAAACATATCGCATCTTACATGAAGCTCTATTCTAAATATAGATGCGTTTTTATCTTGTCATACGATACCTCATATCAGAATTATAAATCCGCAACTCTTATATTATCCCGTTCACATCGCAATTATCTGTGTAACATCTGCCTTTCATACTGGTCTTTTTTCTCCTACCTGCTGGCTACATATATGAGTTTATCGAGTATCTGCAGCAGTTCTGCGAGTTCTTTGCGGCATTTCTCCCTGTATTCGTCCAAGCCATCGTTTACATTGATATCTTTCATTTCGAACAGGTCCTCATCATTGTATATTGCAGCAACGAGCTGATTTCCTGCGAATTCCAGATAGGTATCTTTCGGAAGCTGCAGTATTCTGAGGATTGCATCCGGTGGCAATATGCTTCCTGCAAGCTGTTCGTCGGTTGCCAAAGTCGTAAATCTCCGGTCAAAATCTGTATTTCCAAGCCGGATTGCTTCTGCCGGTTTCTTCCCGCCTTTCCGCTCAATGACATGGACGACACCGTCTATATTATGTGGAAGGACTATGGTCACAAATGGTCCCTGGAATCGCGTCACTGCAGAAGATGATCCCGGTCTGTCCGGATCCATGTTGTCGCTTCGCCACCTCAGGCAAAGATCGCAGTACGTGATCTCTGCACCTCTGTAGATCGCATGGAAGTAATCAGAGCCGGTCACTTCATTATATTCCGGCAGGAGTCTGCAGTTTTTCAGGAAATCTTCATTTGTATGCCCGGTCGGCATATATTCCAGTACCTGCATCTGTTCTTCCAACACGCCCCACACGGCACACTGTCCAATCAGCTCCTTCATCTGTTTCTCTATATTTGCAGCAATTAACGCTATGGCAAATCCAATCATAATGGAAACAACCGCAATTCCAGTCAGCCGGTAGGTCCACGTCGAATCTTCCGCCCCGCAGAATGCAGGAATAAACGGTGCTGCCAGCATAGGCAGAAAAACCCAGCAAAGCTTTGTCAATATCTTGTACGTTCGTTGTTTGGATTTGAGCTTTGCTTCCAATTCATTCCTGTTTTGACCTTCATCCGTTTTTTCGCTCATATCGTCTTCCTCCCATACTTGCAATGCTCCGCACACTTTAATTGGAGTTTTTCTCTTGTTTCACTATTTTACCCCCAATCCGCTTGATTCTCAACCCTTTCCGATTGGAGCATCTCCCCCTATTTTGCCATTCTTGCTCCTATTTTCCTGCCTCTCATAAATTTCCGGTTGGAGCATTTCTTCCTGTTTGAACATTTTTGCCCCAATCCGCCTGTCTCCTCAAAGTACAAAGACGATATCAGAAGTGTATAAAGAAATCCTGTAGTAGCAATCATTCCTTTTATATGTGGATAAAATAAAAAACGCATCTGCGATATAGAAATCCTTGCGGTATATGATACGATTGCAGATTAGAAGTTGTTCGTGTTCTGCTCGCTTTCAGCAATGCTTGAACAGGACGTTCAAGCAAGCAGCTACTGAGCCACGGATGGCGAATTAGCTGCGGTTGCGTCCATTAAAGCAATCTAAATCAGAACACATACAACTTCTTATCTGCAAATCGTTATATACTGCAAGGATTCTCTATATCCGATGCGTTTTTGTTTTTCTATATCCTCCATGAATGATTGCTATCCAAGGATTTTATAAATTACACTTTCTTTGTCATCTCCAGACGAAGCATCGCACGCTTCAGTGCAAGTTCCGCCCGGTCGATATCCTGTGAGTTGTCATGGATGCGGCGTTCCGCGCGAATCTTTGCTTCCTCGGCACGATGAATGTCGATTTCATCCGGCCATTCGACCGACTCAGCCAGAATCGTGACAGAATCGCCAAGGATCTCCGCGAAACCGGAATGCAAAGCCGCTTCCTTGTCACCACCATCTTCCCTAATCTTCAGGACACCCGGTGCAACAACCACAGTCATAGGTATATGTTTTGGGTACAGTCCGATGATGCCCTCAATCGTATTAAACTCAAGGAAAGAAGCTTCCCCTTCGTAGAATACCCGTTCCGGTGCAATCACACGAACCATCATTTTATTTTCTGCCATGTATACCACCTAATTTATTTCTACTTCTTGCACTTCGCAAGTACGTCGTCGATACTTCCGGCATTTAAGAAATAGCTCTCCGGAATGTCATCATGCTTACCTTCGAGAATCTCCTTGAAGCTCTGAATCGTATCAGACAGTGGAACGTATTTGCCAGGAAGTCCCGTAAACTGCTCTGCTACATGGAATGGCTGTGATAGGAACTTCTGTACCTTTCTTGCTCTGGCAACGACGATCTTATCCTCCTCGGAAAGCTCATCCATACCAAGGATTGCGATGATATCCTGCAATTCCTTGTACTTCTGCAGAATCTCCTGTACACCACGTGCCACCTTGTAATGCTCTTCGCCAACCACTCTTGGGTCGAGGATTCTGGATGTAGACTCCAGAGGATCTACCGCAGGGTAGATACCAAGCTCTACGATGGAACGGGAAAGTACCGTTGTCGCATCCAAATGTGCGAATGTAGTTGCAGGTGCAGGGTCTGTCAGGTCATCGGCTGGCACATAGACTGCCTGTACCGATGTGATAGAACCATTCTTTGTCGAAGTGATACGCTCCTGCAATGCGCCCATCTCTGTCTGCAGAGTTGGCTGATAACCAACGGCAGAAGGCACACGTCCAAGCAGCGCAGACACCTCCGAACCAGCCTGTGTAAAACGGAAGATATTGTCGATGAATAACAATACATCCTTTCCAACCTGATCACGGAAATACTCTGCCATCGTGAGGCCCGTCAGACCAACACGCATTCTTGCTCCTGGCGGTTCATTCATCTGACCAAATACCATCGTTGTCTTCTCGATAACGCCGGATTCGATCATCTCGTAATACAGGTCATTTCCTTCTCTTGTTCGCTCACCAACACCGGTAAATACAGAATATCCACCGTGCTCTGTCGCGATATTTGTGATAAGCTCCTGAATCAATACTGTCTTACCAACACCGGCACCACCGAACAGACCGATCTTACCACCCTTCTGATAAGGGCAAAGCAAGTCAACGACCTTAATACCGGTTTCCAGAATCTCTGTCTCGGTTGACTGCTCTGAAAACTCTGGTGCTTTTCTATGGATTGGAAGGTAAGTATCTACCTTTGGAGCCGGTTTATTGTCAATCGGCTGTCCCAACACGTTGAACATACGTCCCAGTGTTGCTTCACCGACAGGTACAGTAATCGGCGCGCCGGTACCAACCGCTTCCATACCACGTACGAGACCATCTGTCGGTCCCATCGCGATACAACGAACGGTGTCATCCCCTAAGTGCTGGGATACTTCGGCGTACAGTGTGTCACCGCTCTTTGTGGCAATCGTTATCGCATCATGAATCTCAGGCAGTTTACCTTCGGTAAACTTCGCATCGATAACGGCACCGACAATCTGGGTAACCTTACCTACATTTGTATCTGCCATTTCCTTAATCTCCTTTAACTTATTGCATCAGCTCCGGCAATAATCTCCGTAAGCTCCTGCGTGATTGCACTCTGTCTTGCTCTATTGTACTTGAGTGACAGGCTTCCGATCATATCATCCGCATTGCTTGTCGCGGAATCCATCGCCTGCATTCTCGCACCATTCTCACTGGCTACCGCCTCTAACAGCGCACCATAAATAATGTTGGACATATATTTCGGCACGATCTGGTCTAAGACTTCCTCCTCCGACGGCTCGAAGTTCATCAGCAGCTTATTGTCACTGATTGGCTGCTCCGGTGTAAAATCTTCCTCCCGGATCGGAAGCAGCTTCATAAGCTTTGCTTCCTGTGTCACGGTATTCTTGAAATTCGTATATGCGATATACACCTCACCAATCTCGCCCTTGGAATACTGCGTCAAAAGTTGCTTCGTAAGCTCGGTCGCATCGTCAAACAATGGTGCATTGATGATCTCTGATTCATCCTGATATATGCTGTAACCTTTTCTGGTCAAGCCCTCAATACCTTTTTTTCCGATACCATAGATATAGGTATCCTCCTTCGAAAATCCGGCTGCAACAATCTCCTTTACAACATTGTTGTTGTAACCACCGGCAAGTCCACGGTTCGATGTGATCGCGATAACTGCCTTCTTGTCACTGCCGTTTTCCTTCAGGAATTTATGGTTTGGTTCTTTCGTCATTGCAAGGATGGAACATATCGTATCATAGAGCATATTAAAATATGGTTTGTTGCTCTCAGCTCTCCCGCGTGCTTTCTGAAGCTTAACTGTAGAGACAAGCTTCATCGCCTTGGTGATCTGCTGCGTGCTCTGGACGCTTTCTTTGCGCCGCTTAATGTCTCTCATGGATGCCAAGAAAGATCAACCTCCTCGCTCTATTTATTAGAATGTTTCCTTGAATTCCGTAATTGCCTTCTTCAAAGCGTCCTCTAATTCGTCGGACAGCTTCTTCTCCTCGCGGATCTTCTCGAAAATGTCCGGATATTTCGTGGAAATGTATTCGAACAATCCACTCTCAAATTCCAGAATCCGGTCTACTTCGATATCAAGCAGATACTTTCTTGTTGCAGCGTAGATGATAACAACCTGTTTTTCAACCGGCATTGGCTTATACTGAGGCTGCTTCAAAATCTCCTTGATTCTTTCACCCTGTGCAAGCTGGTTTCTCGTATCTTCATCAAGCTCGGAACCGAACTGGGAGAATGCGGCAAGCTCGCGGTACTGTGCTAACTCCACACGAATTGGGGAAGCAAGCTTCTTCATGGCACCGATCTGTGCGGCACCACCAACACGTGATACAGAAAGGCCTGCATTTACGGCTGGACGGAAACCGGAGTTGAACATTTCTGTCTCCAGATAGATCTGTCCGTCTGTGATGGAAATAACGTTTGTCGGGATATACGCAGATACATCGCCTGCCTGTGTCTCGATGATTGGAAGAGCTGTAAGCGATCCTCCACCGAGTTCATCCGACAACTTTGCTGCACGTTCCAGAAGTCTGGAATGCAGATAGAATACATCACCCGGATAAGCCTCACGGCCTGGTGGTCTACGGAGAAGCAAGGAGAGTGTACGGTAAGCAGTTGCATGCTTCGACAGATCGTCGTATACAACCAATACATCCTTTCCTTCTTCCATCCATTCCTCACCGATCGCACATCCGGCGTATGGTGCAATGTACTGTAATGGAGCTAAGTCGCTGGCGGTACTTGCAACGACTGTTGTGTATGCCATTGCGCCGTACTCTGTCAATGTCTTTACGATATTTGCTACGGTCGATGCCTTCTGACCGATTGCAACGTAGA
>ERZ825670.3219-NODE-3219-length-14126-cov-10.592779_pt1 | contig 14126 bp, 13 predicted proteins | sample MGYA00519929_ERZ825670 | MGnify/ENA primary metagenome ERZ825670 (study PRJEB31778, sample SAMEA3449207) | human gut metagenome | biome: human gut; feature: human-associated habitat; material: faeces | place: United Kingdom | collected 2010/2012 ...
CTCTGCGTTTTGTTTTGGATATTAAGGTCTGCACCTTTTCAAAATCGTCTCGTGCAATAATCGGTTCGTGGACATCCTTAAATATTGCCCAGTTCTCAGGAGCGTTGGGAAGCCGTGTTTTGTTCTTAAATGACTTGGAACAGGTTTTGAAATTGATCACATCACCGCAATATTCCTGCTGAGACAGAATCTTTTGTATTGTTGTCTTGCACCTCTTATACGGGTTAGGTTGTGTTTTCTTACCGCCTCTCGGTAATCCCTTGCTTTGCCAGTATGCCATAGGAACGAGAGTTTTCTGTTCTTGCAGGATTCGTGCTATTGTTTCGTTACCTTTTCCTTCAAGACACATTTTGAAAATGCTTTTCACCACCTCTGCTGCCTCCGGGTCGATAACCCACTTCTTTTTGTTTTCAGCGGATTTCATATACCCATATGGCGGTTGGGATAAAGGCTCACCCATACAATTATTCAGCATAGTATTCTCTTGGGGTTCTTTGTAGTTGGGCTTTTGAAATCTCGACTCAACTAAATATCTTACGCCGTTAATCACATATTCCTGTGGTGCAGTGCCAAAGCCTACAATAAACTTATTCATAAGCCCTCCTTATCTCGCGTCGCGATTATGCTGACGGTCATATTCTTTTTTGACAAGCTTAAGCAGGTATTCCAACATTTCAGCCGGTGTCATAGAGGACGGCACATATTTGCGAATATCGTCCATCGGGATTTTCAGCTTTTCAATTTGATTGGGTTTAACCTCTGCCATAATTTCAGCTACGGTATCGTAGTCAAGTTTGCCTTCTTCAAAAGCGGCGCGCATACGAAAAAGACAATTCGTAAGCCGGGAGCATTTTCATTTTGCCGTTATCTACATATTCTTGAAGTTCGGGCATTAGATAGGTCAATCGAATTAGGCACTGCACAGTTCTTCCGCTGTCATTTTCTGAAATCAACTCTGCACTCACTTCTGACTTCTCGACATTCTGTCGAGAAGTGCCTTGGTGCTTAATCGCATCAAGCTTCATTCTATAAGACCGCGCCTTTTCCATAAGGGATAGATTTTCACGCTGACAGTTTGAATCTACCATCAAAATCGTGGCTTGGTCACGGTCGATAAAATGAACAACCGCCGGAATTTCTTTTATTTCAAGAAGCTCGGCGGCGTACACTCTGCGGTGTCCGGATATGATTTCGTATTCGTCAGGCTTGTCCTCAAGCGGACGGACGATAATGCGGTTTAGAAATCCGTATTCTTTTATACTTTCGGTTAACTCCGTCATTGACTCATCATCAAGCACCTTGTAGGGGTGTCCCTCAAATGGGTGAAGCTTTTCAAGCTTAATGTTCATAAGCTTCGGTTTAGGTTCTTTTACTACCTTTTCAGCAGACATTTTCGTATCTTTCATAAGGTTTTTCCTCCTGATTTTAATTTCTTTTTGTCTGCCGTTTCTGTTGTAGAAAATTGTGTATATAAAAATATGATTGAAACGGCAGCGTAGTTTGTTCGGTTCATAATTACTGCCTTTCAATGTTGTTACTTGCGGTTTTCTCCGTAGTGTGCTTCTGCGAATAATCCTTTGAAAGTGATTTCGCAATCGCGGTCATTCAGTTCTTTTGAAAACCTGTGATATTTGTGCTTAGTTTTTTCGGACAAATTCTTGTTACCGAGCCAAACGTGATCGACATTGGTTTGAAGTCTTAAAAGCAGCCTTGTGATTTTATGAAAGATTTCAGGCGGCTTTTCGTTAACAATCATATCGTTTACAAGCCAATACAAAACAGTTTTCTCGGGCGCTCGGCACAGCGTACTGAGCCTCAAAAATTTGTCTTTTTCGGATTTTGTCATCCGAACGTGAACATAGTGCTTTCCGTTTCTCAAGTGTTCACCTCCTTTGACTTTTCAATTTCAATGTCAAGCTTTTCGGTCAACTCATCAGATAATTCTTTTGCTGTTTTGACCGCGTCTTCGCAGAGATGATTAAACCGCGACTCGTCAAATGTTCCGATTTGATTCAAAACAATTAAGTGGTGGTTTATTTCATCGCTAATACATTTAAGTCGGTTATAATAGCTCTCATAATCAATGCTCGGCGTGTGCACAAGCTTGCAGTTTGCAATGATATGACGGATATATTCTGAACGATTCATACCGAGCTTTCCTGCTTTGCGGTCTATTTGCTTTAATTCCTTATCTGTCAACCAAAACTTAATTCTCTCTGTTCTTTTTTCGATAATTACCATCCTTTCTTTTCGGGGTTTTAGGGGCGCGGGTGTCCGGTGGACACCTCTGCCGCAGGCAGAAGCGCTGACCAAGCCGGCAGGCGAGACATCCTAACAAGTGTGTTTGCGGTGTGTGCACCCAAATTCAGTGCTTGCTAAACCGGTGCCGCTAATCTGCGGATTGAAATAATACAATCAAGGGCATTACCTCATTTCCGAAAAAATTGCCGTTTTGCCTGATGGCGTTTTTATATCCCCGCCCGGAATTTCACCGCACAGTCGCTTCGCTCGGTCTGCTTTCCGCATACATCGTGGCAAAGTCATATCTCCATTCAGCCGGTCATTCAATTTTCAAGGTGCTGTGATCAGTCCCTCCACCAATCGTCAAAAATTAAAGAAAATATGCATAGTTTACGGAAAAATATTTTGATTTAATTTTTGATTTGTCGCTTTTATGTGTTGTCTGCTCTCTATATTGGATTGCTGAAAAACCGCCGAAAAATTAACCCCCACAGTAAAACTTTTTTCTTGGTAGACTTTTCAGCCCCTACTTATCAAGCGGCAGAAAAATACTTGTTTTGAGCCAAAAATTTTCTCACACTTTTAAAAAACAGCATAAAAAATACGACAAGACCCACGGATTGCCAGCCCGACAAAATCAATTTTAATGTTCTCATATTATCACTTTTTATTTTCTATAATTTCCTGTTCCATAGTAGTGTTTGCAAATGTATCGATTCGGTTTTATCATATATGTACAATCATGATACAGGCATCTATATACAGGTTACATTTATCACAGACATGTAACATGATTCTTTTCTGATGTAACAAAAAGCCCCAAAACAGAAAAATGGTAAGATAAATGACTACATTACCTATTATTTCAACACTTTTATCCCCCATCATGTAAAAGACTGAATATCAAGCATTAGCAAATATTCATTTTCCTTTAAAAGAAAGCCCCCGTTGGTTTAAAAGAAACGGGGGCTTGGTTTAAAAGAAACGACCCGTTCCTTTTAAAGGAACAAGGTCGTTCTTTCTTTATTCATTCAATAAATAAATCCGGATTGTCTATCTGTAAAAATAAACAAAATTCCAAAGAGGTATTACTGTACGTTCATTACAATCGTTTTCAACTTATTTCTATCAGAAGTTCCTCCATACAGTAATTCATAAGTACCTTCCAACGGACACATCGTATTCGACTCTACATCAAACCATTCAAAGTTCTCACCGGTAAGAGGAATAGCTACTGATTCAGTTTTCCCTGCCGGAATATGAACGCGTTTGAAAGCACGCAAGGTATAACGGGGACCTTCCTTATCACCCGGACGTCTCAAATAAACCTGAACCACCTCTTCTCCATCACGTTGTCCGACATTACTTACCGGAATAGTCAATACTACATTTTCACCTTTGGCGATTGTATTCTTGCTCAATTTAGCTTCTCCATAAGTAAAGTCAGTATAACTCAACCCGTGACCGAATGGAAAAAGTGGTTGCTGTTGCATATATCGATAGGTACGCCCCTTCATGGAATAGTCTTCAAAGTCCGGCAATTGATTCACATCCTTATAGAAAGTGACCGGCAGGCGTCCACCGGGATTATACTCTCCCCAAAGAGCATCAACGATAGCTGTACCACCCGCCTGTCCCGGATACCATGCCTGCAGAATCGCTTCACAAGTAGTCGTTTCGGGCACTAGTCCGATAGCTGAACCGGAATAATTGATAAAGACAACCTTTTTACCAGCCTTCTTCAAAGCTTTCAACAAATCACGTTGAACGTCCGGAAGTTCAATATCCGTACGGTCACCACCCTTAAATCCGGGAACTTCTACCGGCATTTCCTCACCTTCCAGACTTGGAGAAATTCCACCTGCAAAAAGAATCACATCAGCATCCATTACTTTCTTCACTGCGAGGTTCAAGTCAATCCCTACCTCTTTGCCCAAATCAAAATCAAGTGTAGCCCTTTCATTCCGTTGTTTGAATAAAATCTCGATATGATACTCTTTTCCAGCTTTCGCCTGTAACGTATAGAGGTTCGTCGGATTCTTAACATATATTTTCCGAGCCACTTGCTCACTATCTATAATAAGAGTCACTTCACCATCCAGTTGGAAACGGAAAGCAACATCACCCGACTGCGAAGGACGAAAGACAGATTCATAACGAGCCGAGAAATCTGTTATCTCCACCCCAGGAGCAAAGGTAGTAGCCCCTGTCGTTGCAAAATGGAACGGAGTTGAAATCTGATCGGTGGCAACGACCTCCCCTTCACGATTACGATTATTCCAGTATTCTGCCAAGAAACCGGGTTTACCATTTATGCTACATTCATCAAACAGGCTTTGGAGTGTCTTTCCGTCCACACGGTCACAACCCGGTTCGTATATGATTTGTCCTTCCGGTAGTTTGGCACGGACAGCTTCCAATAAGGTAACCGTATGTGCCGGAATACCGTTATAATTTCCCCACTGCATCACGGAGTCATTGGCATTAGGTCCCATAACAGCTACTTTCAGATGAGTATTCAGAGGCAAGATGTTGTTTTTATTCTGCAAGAGCACCAATGATTCACGGGCCATACGCAAAGCCAATGCCTGATGTTCCTTACTATTCAAGACAGAGGTTGGAATTTCCGACCAAGCCGATTGTTCGTCCATTTCTCCCAGTTCAAAACGTGCCGTCAACAAACGTTTCAATGAAATATCTATTTCTTTTTCGTCAATCAAACCGGCTTTTACAGCATCCGCCAGTGAAGCATATTCACTTCCACATTCAAGGTCTGTACCTGCCCGCACGGCACCAGCCGAGGCGTGTTCCTTATCCGGGTGAGTCTCATGCGTTCCCGGTCTATAGAAATCGGAAATCGCTCCACAGTCAGAGACTACAATGCCTTTGTATCCCCATTCATCCCGCAATATTTGCATCAACAGGCGATTACTGCCACAACAAGGCTCTCCCTCAAAACGATTATAGGCACACATCACTTCCTTTACATGCGCTTTCTGTACCAAATCTTTAAAAGCAGGCAGATAGGTTTCCCATAAATCCCGGGGATCTATATTCTCCGCATCAAAACTATGCCGGTTCCACTCCGGTCCTGAATGAACGGCAAAGTGCTTGGCACATGCGTGCAGCTTATCATACCTGGCATCTTCCGGTCCTTGCAAACCACGGACTACAGCCATTCCCATTTGTCCTGTCAGATAAGGGTCTTCACCATAAGTTTCCTGACCGCGTCCCCAACGAGGGTCACGGAATATATTGACATTCGGTGTCCAGAATGTTAATCCCTGATAGCGTTTCAGCACGCCGCTTTCACCGAAAATACGCGATTTTACGCGAGCCTCATCGGAAGTGGCATTGAACACTTCATATAATAATGAATCATTAAAAGAAGCTCCCATACCGATAGACTGGGGAAAAACAGTAGCCAATCCGGCACGTCCCACACCGTGCAACGCCTCATTCCACCACTCATATTCTTTAATTCCCAGTCGAGGGATAGCAGGTGACGCATTTTGCATTAATGATACTTTTTCTTCCAAAGTCAACCGGGGCAACAAATCCTCCGCCCGTTGTTCCGCCGTTAAAGAAGTGTCCTGGTAAGGCAGCAATTGCTTACATGCCGAAAACGATAACACCAAACAAACACCCATAATCGGTATCCAACCTCTTTTCATAATATTATACTTATTAGTTATGATTAATTTGGAAACAAAAATAGCCTATTTTCCAATAAAACAATGTTTCATTGGTTACAAATACATATTTGTTTGTTACATTGACGCATCACAGAACGAATAATCAAAAGAGTCCACATCTACATAACCGCCTACAGAACGTGTAGCATAGTTAAATATGGCAAACTTACTGCCCATAAACATACGGGTGTAGTCAAATTTCATCTTGACAGGCAGACCAACAGGTATCCATGCTTTCCCATCAAGACTATAAGAAAAACGAGCCTCATCCCGTCCATTGGTAAAGTCACCTTCCACACGCAAGTAGACAAGCTCTTTGTTAAGAGGTATACGGGCTTGTTCGGTCATATCCACACGGCTAATGGCACGCTTCGTTTTCTCAAACACGCTTTTCTGTTCACTCATCACAAGAGACAGTTTATTTCCGTTCTTTTCAATCGTAAGCACACCGCTGTCACCATTAAAAGCCGATAATCCTGCACGGTCACCATCTTTCATCCCCCCCAGAGAGAGACTGACAGTGCCCATACATTTCGGTCCTACCATACGTTGGGTCAACGTATTGGGAGCAACAAACAGGTTATCTACCACACGGGAGGTTTTCAAACGCAGAAATCCGGGACGGTCGGTAAGACTCCATGCCTGATCGACGGGGTTATGATTCCACTGCCAATAGAGGGAAAGCCCGGAAGCGGAAAAATCATCCGAACCGCAGATACCATCCATTGACATATACGATAAAGTGGTATCATTCGGAATGTGCCCATCCTTGTCTCCCAGCATAGGCCAACCATCTTCCGTCCATGTACAAGGCATGAGACACGGCACACGCCCTACGCCACCACGATCCTGAAAAATCAGTCCGTACCATTCACCGTTTTTCCCGTCTACGATACATCCTTGACCAACACCGCCATGCCCGTCAAACTCCGTTTCAAGAATGACACGCTTTTCGTAAGGTCCGGTAATCTTATCGGCACGATAGCATACTTCACGACGCAGACGGCCGGGAATACTCCAATCCATAGAAATCATCAGCAAGTAATATTTCCCATTATACTTGATGACGGAACTACCTTCCAACAGCCCTTGTTCGTCAGCATCCCGTTCAAATATTTGCTGATTGATGCCACCGGGAAGTACATCGGTCAAATCGGTTTTCAACTCCGTAAGCTGTCCCGTACTGTGAAAGAGATACACCCGCCCGTCATCATCAAACAGAAGCGAACCGTCATGGAAATGCGGAGGACGCGAAAGAAGTTTCCAGGGACCGGCCGGATCTGTCGCAGTATAGACAAACCCACGTCCGGGCGCGCCATTGGCTGTAAACCAGACATAGAATTTACCGTCATGATAGCGGATAGATGATGCCCATTGTCCTTGCCCGTAAGCAGTGCCTTCGAGCAAATCATAACGAGGACCATCGTCAATGCGAGGAAATACGTAGCTGATAGTTTCCCAATGTTTCATGTCCGGCGAACGCATGATAGGCGCTCCCGGCATCAGATGCATAGTAGTGGAAACCATGTAAAAGTAATCACCTGCACGACATACCGACATATCAGGCACGTCAGCATAAAGAATAGGATTACGGTATTGTGCTCCGGCTGATAGCGGGAAGAACAATGTAAAAAGAGTACACAGCAGAATAGTGTTGATTTTTGTTTTCAGCATAATCATCGTTTTTTTATTAACTGGCTACATTATCTATTATTTGAAAGCTAATTATTTAAAATGTTCCTTGTTATCTTCTACATCACAAAAATAGGAAATGAAAACAGAACTAGTGCTAAAAGCATGCTACATGATTTCTTTGTGATGCTACATATCGAATGAAGAATGTTACATCTATATTTACTCATGTTACATCACCCTATCTCCCAAAGAAAGGAGACTGTATTCAGCCTCCTCTCACTTATTACATACCCGAACAACAGGTATCAACAACTATTCTTATTACAAGAACTTATCAGAACTCAACCAGTATACGGAACACCTTTCCCGGATTCGCCGTCCATTCCTGCATAGCTTCCAAAGCCCCTTCCGGTTTTGCTATCTTCGAAATCAGTTCTTCTATCGGACAATTCCCTTCTTTCATATAATTGATTACGGCACGGAAATCGGCAGGTAACGCATTTCTGGAACCACGGATATCCAGTTCTTTCTGAACGAAATATTTCGTTTGGAAAGCTACTTCACTCTTGGCATAACCGATGCAAACGACCCGTCCTGTAAAACCGACTTCATCCACTGCCATTACATAAGTGATCGGACTGCCGACAGCTTCAATCACGACATCGGCACCGAAGCCCTCCGTTATCTGTTGCATCCGTTCGTGTACATTTTCTGTTTTGGAGTTAATCACATAAGAAGCACCTACCTTTTTCGCCAGTTCCAGTTTCTCGTCATCCAAGTCGACAGCAATGACCGTTGCCCCTCTCAAAGCAGCACGTACAATGGCACCGATACCAATCATACCGCAGCCAATAACCATCACATATTCATTATCGATCACCTGCGCACGAGATACCGCATGGAATCCGACACTCATCGGCTCAATCAACGCACAATCGCGAGGAGAGATATTACCAGCCGGAATAATCTTTGTCCAAGGTAAAACTGCATATTCGCACATCACTCCATTGCGTTGCACTCCTAACGTTTCATTATGCTCACAAGCATTGACACGACCATTACGACAAGAAGCACATTTACCACAATTGGTGTATGGATTCAATGTCACGTTCATCCCTTTTTCAAAGCCGGCCGGAACATTCGGACCAACCTCCTCAATCACCGCTCCTACCTCATGTCCCGGGATTACCGGTAACTTCACCATTGGGTTACGTCCTAAAAAGGTATTCAGGTCGGAGCCACAGAAACCCACATACTTGATTCTTACTAATACTTCACCGGCACCAACGGTCGGTTTTTCCAGTTCAACCACCTTCATTTCGGAGGGATTGACAATTTGAACTGCTTTCATTGGATATGTTTGATAAATAAATTTATTAATCGATTACTTTATAACCTTTCCAACCATAATATGCACAGAAGACAAAGCAAATCATCGGTACACAATAGGCCATATAATAGATATGCTCATTGGCATGCATGAAATAAGCCGTCAACTGTGGCAGACAGGCATTGCCGACAATAGCCATTACCAGAAATGCCGAACCGCTCTTTGTCTGATTCCCCAGTCCTTTTAGCGCCAATGAGAACTGCGTGGGATACATTATAGACATAAAAAAAGAGATAGCCAACATTGCGTATAACCCGATCATACCTCCCCATATCATCACTACCCCGCACAAAAGAATATTCATCAAGGCGTAAACCAGTAGCATATCCTGTGGACGGAATTTCACCATCAATCCGGTACCGATCCAACGCCCCAAAAGAAATGCGAGCATATACAATCCGAAGAAGGTAGTCGCTGTATCTTCCGGCAATCCGGCATAAGTGCAACAGTAAACCAGGAACAGACTGTTTATCGCCGTCTGTCCGCCGTTATAGAAGAATTGCGCAATCACTCCCCACCGCAAGTGTGAGTGCTTCAATACACCGAAGTCTATCAGTTTTTCTTTCTGGCTACCCTCTTTCGTTTTACCCGAAGAAGTCATTTTATCGGAAGAAGCCGTTTCTCCTTCGTCCCCAATCTTCGGCAATTTTGAAAAGATGAAGACAACAGCTATGGCAATCAACAGTATAGCCAATATCAGATAAGGGAGTTTCATGGCATCCGTTTCCAATTGGATATAGGCCTGCCAGCCTCCCGGATAATCTACAGGAAGGGTCTCTCGCGTGTAATGAGTTCCGCTAAGGATGAGCTTACTCAAAAACATGGCAGCGATAAAAGCTCCGAGTCCATTGAAAGACTGCGCTAGGTTCAATCGGCGGGGAGCTGTTTCGGGGGCTCCTAAAACCGTCACATACGGATTGGCAGCTGTCTCCAGAAAGCACATTCCCGTAGCGATAATAAAGAAGATACAGAGGTAAGCCCAATATTCTTTTAAAATGGCGGCAGGAAAGAAAAGCAGGCCTCCGATTGCTGCTAATACCAGTCCGAAAATAATTCCCGCCTTATAGCTGTAACGTTTCATAAACATCGCTATGGGGATGGGGAAAATAAAATAAGCCAACCAGTAGGCAGTCTCGGTAAAGGAGGCTTCAAAGGTATTCAGTTCACATGTCTTCATCAATTGCCGGATCATTGTGGGAAGCAGATTGCTGCTTATCGCCCACAGAAAGAAAAGGCAGAAAACTAACGCTAAAGGTATTGTATATGTATTCTTTTTCATGGTATAAATCTAGTTTTACGATAAGGATGTTTTCTCTATCATTCGGACATGTTCTTGATGTAAGGAAGTACGGGGAGATCCGTGAATCCATAGAAGTTCCGGGCATTTTCTCCCAAAAAGAGTCTTTTGTCCTCTTCCGTCAACTCGGAAGACTTCACCACAAAATCGTATGACATCTTGTAGGTGATTGCTGTAATGGTGCGCGGATAGTCCGATCCCCACATCAGTTTCTCCATGCCAACTAAATCCGCCGCTTCCCGAATGGCTTTCACTGCTCCTTTGAAAGGATAAAATTCATCATTGAAAAGCCAGGTGATTCCGCCGGATTCAATCATCACATTGGGATGACGTGCCAGGCGGATTTGTTCTTTCCAGTCCGGACGTGTCACCATTCCGAAGTGTCCGACAGCTATTTTTAGGCGGGGACATTCCTGAATAATCTCTTCCATTTCGGGAACCTGTGTTGCTCCGTCAGCCAAGTCGATGGAGAGCATGACATTCCGTTCTTCCATAGAATGAAACATCTGCATCATTTCCTCATTATTCAGCATTACCCGTCCCTCTTTTAACAACAAGCGTTGGGCAGGGATTTTTATAGCCTTAAAACCTTTGGCTATAAGCTCTTTCGCCTGCTCCAAAAATCCAGGTTTACGGAACTCACACATTCCGCAAACAAAGAAACGGTTGGGATAATGGGAAACGACTTCCGACAAATAATCATTCTGAATACCGTCAATAAACTCTTGGGTAATGACAGCCGCAGCCACTTGCGCATAGTCCATATTCGAAAGAAAAACTTCCGCACTATTCACACCGTCTACCATAAAGGGCGGAACCATTTGCCGGATTTCTCCCATAAATTCCGAACGGCCATTTTCCAAAGTCCGGATAGGTAATCCGTCCACAATAGTATCCTGCCGTAACCACAGATGGGCGTGCGCATCAATAATTGTATAGTCCATACGAATGACGCTGTTTTATGAGTTTGCCCAACTTACACGTTTCTGCTCTCCGATAATCTCCTGCACTTCCCGAACGAGTTCCCAGTCAATAGGTTCTTCGATGAAAGCGATGTTCTTTTTCACATTCTCCGAATTAGTTGTACTAAACAAAGTCGTTGCTATACGAGGATTGCTGACGGAGAACTGCATAGCCAGTTTCTCAATCGGATAATTCTTAGCTTTGCAATGTTCCATTGCTTTACGGCAAGCCTCTACCAAGGGTTTGGGAGCCGGATGCCAAGCAGGCACGCCACGTTCACTCAACAGTCCCATTGAAAGCGGAGAAGCATTAATCACGCCGATTTCTTTGGATTCGAAGTAGTCCAGGAAGTCTGCTAATTTATCATCACACAGACAATAATGGCAGAAGCTAAGCACAGATTCAATCGTACCGCTTGGTGAATGGTCAATTACCCATTTCAGGTTCTCGAGTTGCAAGTCGGTAATTCCAACGTGTCCTACCACTCCTTTTTCACGCAACTCAACCAAAGCAGGCAGAGTCTCATTAACTACCTGATTCAAATCGGCAAACTCCACATCGTGTACATTTATCAGATCAATAAAATCTATATTCAAACGTTCCATGCTCTCATACACACTTTCCGTCGCACGTTTTGCAGAGTAATCCCACAGGTTCACTCCATCTTTTCCATAACGTCCCACTTTGGTAGAAAGGTAATAACGGTCGCGAGGAAGATCTTTAAGCGCCTTTCCTAAAACAGTTTCCGCTTTATAATGTCCGTAATAAGGAGACACATCGATAAAGTTCATTCCTGCCTCAACAGCAGTAAACACAGCCTGAATGCCTTCTTTTTCTTTCAAATCATGGAAAACTCCTCCTAAAGAAGAAGCTCCAAAACTAAGAGATGATACTTTCATCCCTGTCTTTCCGATTTCATGGTATTGCATACTTTTAGGTTTTAAATCATTTTGTATGCGACAAAAATAGGTCAGTAATAGTTTCAGTGCAGCAGAGAGCGGTCGAAAAACCAACGTAACGGTTTACGTAAAAAATATTGCTTCAGATGTTTTTAATTTTCCGGGAATGTGCTTTCTTTGTAAAAAGAATCTAAGTTGCAGACTTTCAAATGGAAAACCGGAAACATACTTCACTCAAAGATCTCGCCCAAGCATTGGGGGTATCGATTCCTACTGTATCCAGGGCACTAAAAGATAGTCCGGAAATCAGCCGTGAACTTTGCGCCAAAGCAAAGGCACTGGCTAAAGAGATGAACTACCGTCCCAATCCTTTTGCCATGAGCCTGCGGAAGAATGCACCACGTATCATCGGAGTGATCGTTCCGGATATTGTCACTCATTTCTTTGCATCAATTCTGAATGGAATAGAGAATATGGCTATTGCCAACGGGTATTTTGTGATTATCACGACCTCGCATGAGTCTTACGAGCACGAAAAAAGAAATATTGAGAATCTGGTCAATATGCGCGTGGAAGGCATCATCGCCTGTCTGTCTCAAGAAACAACCGATTTCTCCCACATCTCCGCCTTGAAAGACATTAATATGCCACTTATCCTGTTCGACCGTGTTTGCCTGACCGACCAATTTTCATCGGTGATAGCAGACGGGGCACAATCCGCACAGATGGCTACACAACATCTCCTGGATAATGGAAGCGAGCGGGTAGCTTTTATCGGAGGGGCCAATCATCTGGATATTGTAAAGAGAAGAAAGCACGGCTATCTGGAAGCGCTGCGCGAAAACCGTATTCCTATCGAAAAAGAACTGGTTGTTTGCCGAAAGATTGATTATGAAGAAGGTAAGATTGCAACAGAAACCTTGTTATCCCTACCACAACCTCCCGATGCCATTCTTGCGATGAATGATACGCTGGCTTTTGCTGCGATGGAAGTAATCAAAAGCCACGGACTTCGGATTCCGGAGGATGTTGCCATTATAGGATATACGGACGAGCAACACGCTAACTATGTAGAGCCCAAACTATCTGCCGTATCTCATCAGACTTATAAAATGGGGGAAACTGCTTGCCAACTACTTATCGATCAGATAAAAGGAGATAAGACAATCAAGCAGGTAACGATTCCGACACATTTGCAGATTAGGGAGAGTAGTATAAAATACGATAAGAAAAAATAAAAACAAGACACGATTTATACCTAAAAAGAAAAAGTTATTTGACGTTCTATAAACAATCAAACAACTTTTTCTTAAATAACAATATATTTTTTAATCTTTTGACGGCTCCGACTTCTTCTGAATACTATCTGCATCAAGCAGTTGAATATCAAAAATCAAAGCTGAATAACCAGGAATGAGAGTTGTATTACTATTTCCGGTACTGCCATAACAATATTTCCAAGGTATATATATCAACCAACGTTCACCAACTTTCATATGAGGTATTGCTTCTTTCCAGCCTTCTATTACCCTACCGGACAAATCGAATGACACTGGAGGGGTATCCGGTTGAGAGGCATTCGAATCTCCATCCACCGGATCAGCTCCCTCAAAACCATCGAAACGTTCACCCAATATATTCGTACCTTTATAGAAAGCCTTCACAACCGCTGTGGATGTCGGCTTCTCTCCGAGAACTTCCGTATGTACGCTATTCACAGTGATCGGAGTTTTCGTCTTATAATAAATATAATCATTGCCTTGTTCCACTTTAATCCGTAGTAACAGAGGGTCAGTTCCCGCTTCAAACACATTTGCCAAAGAATCAATAAATGATTCATTGCGTGAACGCCAATTATCATACTTGTCTACTGTTTCCGTTTCACTACAAGCAGTGAACGCCAAAGCCAGCAATACTAAGGAGAATAAATAGATCTTTTTACTCATTCGTTAAAGGTTTATTGTAAAGTTTTCAATAGAGAAGTGATGCTTACTCTGTCTGCAATA
>ERZ825670.3220-NODE-3220-length-14123-cov-4.342977_pt1 | contig 14123 bp, 15 predicted proteins | sample MGYA00519929_ERZ825670 | MGnify/ENA primary metagenome ERZ825670 (study PRJEB31778, sample SAMEA3449207) | human gut metagenome | biome: human gut; feature: human-associated habitat; material: faeces | place: United Kingdom | collected 2010/2012 ...
ACCGCTGATATCGGGAAGCATGATATCCAGAAGGATCAGGTCAGGCTCCACCGATTCCAGCAGCTCCAGCGCCTCGTCAAGGCAGGACACGGCGAGGTAATCCGCGCCCTCAGCCTGCAAAAGCCGCGAGACAGGCAGTGCGCCGTGACCGTACGCGTCCGCCTTCACAACGCCGAGAAAGCGGCAGCCATCAGGCAGGGTCGCGCGGATGGCGCGGTAATTGTGCCGCAGATTCTCAAGGTTTATTTCCGCCCATGTTCTCTTCTGTAAGTCGTTCATATCTGTCTCCGTTCCGAGGAATTCAAGCGCTGGATGTGCCAAGCTCCCAATCCTCTATTTCGCAGAATACCGTCACGCGCTCTCCGGATGCAAGCTCCGCGTATACCGGCGTCATGCTCTCCTCTTCGAGCCACACGGTAACGGTCATGCCGTCCTCAGGGATAAGCCGCACTACCGTGCTGTCGCCCTCGCGCCAGAAGCAGTCGGCATAGCCGCCGCGCAGTGCGTCGACCAGATACGGCAGCGCGCCGACAGGCGTCAGGCCGCCGTCCAGCGTCCCGGTGTCGATGACGAAGCCGTAATACTTCAGCGCGCCGGAGCCGTCCTTCCGCACCGCCTTCACTCCGCGCAGCTCCTCGGGCGACAGCACCGTCACGGCGCATTCCTCGCCCGACTGCTCATAGCGAAGCTCAAAGCTGACGCTCTTGTCCTCATACTCGGCGCGCAGAGCAGCCGTAAAGCTCAGGCCGTCCGCCTCGGAGACGGTTTCGGTAAATTCATCCCAGCGCTGTTCAAGCCCGCTGCCGCAGCCTGTCAGAAGCAGGACCGCGCACAGCGCGAACACGGTGCATATGCGTTTCATGGCGTCCTCCAAAATAATGATGCCATAGCATATGCTGCGATATGCCGTATTATAATCCTTCGGAGACGATTAGTCAAATATCATCATTGAATGGGCAGACTTACGCTTATGCTCGTTCCCTTTCCGGGCGCGCTGTCCATGGATATCCGCCCGCCGTGGTACTGGACGGCGTGTTTAACTATCGACAGGCCAAGCCCCGTGCCGCCGGACTCCTTGGAATGGCTCTTGTCCACGCGGTAGAACCGCTCGAAAATGCGGCTCTGATCCTCCGCCGCGATGCCTATCCCCGTGTCGCTCACGGTCAGCTTCGCGTTTTTGCCGTCGGACGATACATTGATGCTGACGGAGCCGCCGTCGATATTATACTTTATCGCGTTGTCGCCGAGGTTGTAGGCCACCTCGTATATGAGCTGCCGTACGCCCTCAAGCTCCGCCGGCTCGCCGCTTACGGAGAGATGCACGTTCTTTTTCTCCGCCTCGGCCTGGAGATCGTCCGCGGCGCCCTGCGCGACTTCAAGCAGATCAAGTCTCTCCTTCGGGAGCACCTCGCCCTCGTCAAGCTGGGAAAGGCGGATTATATCGCCGATAAGCGTCACAAGTCTCTGCGCTTCGGCGCGGATATGGCCGACGAAGCGCGGCATATCCTCAGGCTGCACCATGCCGTTTTCTATAAGCTCCGCACTGCCGATGATGCCCTGAAGCGGCGTTTTCAGCTCGTGCGAGACGTTCGCGGTGAACTCGCGGCGCATCTGCTCCGCGCTCTCCTGCTCCGTCACGTCGAAAACCAGTATAACGGTGCCGATAGCGGCTCCGTCGGAATCTATGCGGCTGACGTCGACCTGATAGATGCGGCCTCCATGCCGCTCGTGCAGGCGGCCATGTCCGCTCTCCATCGCCGAACGCACCGCCGCGCTCATGTCACAGCTGCGGTCAACCGTCAAAAAGTCCTTCCCCGCGCAGTCCCCCTCCACGGCGAAGATATTCCGCGCCGCCGGGTTCATGCTGAGGATGTAGCCCTGCTCGTTGAGCAGCACAAGCCCCTCGCGCATACTGCCCGTCACCTGCGCAAATTCGTCCGTGCGCCGCCGCAGTTCGCGCAGCTGCGAATTTATCTGACTGCGCTGGCGGTTGATGCGGCCTAAAACAGGCGCAAGCTCCTCGTAGGCGGCGTTGCTGTCGTCCAGCGGGTGCTCCAGATCAAGCTCGTTGAGCGGCGCGACGACGCGGCGGGAGATGTGTTTTGCGAGTATTGCGGACAGTATCAGCGCCGCGGCAAGCACCGCCAGCATCGGCTGCGTCACGCCGAGCAGGAGCGCACCCACAGTTGCCGTGCTGACGGAGACGCGCAGCACCGTGCCGTCATCAAGGCAGCGCGCGGCGTACATAGTTTTCTGCATCAGCGTGTTCGAGTATCTGACACTCTCGCCCGCTCCGGTTTCAAACGCGGCCTTGACTTCCTCGCGTTCTGAGTGGTTCTCCATACTGTCCGCGTCAGCCTTGGTGTCGTAAATCGCGCTGCCGTCCGCCGCTATCCACGTAAAACGGCGCTGCCCGTCCGGCAGCGCGGCGAGATAATCCATGCCATCGTCCTCAACGCCGACCGCAGCTATGCCCAGCTCTTCGCGCAGACCGCTCTCCTCGATTCCGCCGAAATAATCGCGCAGGAAGCCCACTGTCGTTATCATGCTTGCAAGCAGCACGCAGGCCGCCGTGAGCATGATGGAAGAGAAAATTTTCTTTGTCATACCTGCGCCTCCAGCCGGTAGCCCACTCCGCGCACCGTCTCTATCATCTCGCCGTATTCGCCGAGCTTCTGGCGCAGAGTGCGTATATGCATGTCAACCGTGCGCGTCTCGCCGCAGTAATCGGTGCCCCAGACCCGCTCCATGAGCTGTTCGCGCGTGAACGCGGTGCCGGGGTGCGCCATGAAGAGACGCAGCAGTTCAAATTCCTTGTATGTAAGCGTGATGCGCTGGCCGCCGGCGGTGACGGTGTGCGCGTCGGCATCGAGCGAGACACCGCCCGCGCTGAGTCCCGCACGCTCCGCATCGTCGCGTCGGCAGCGGCGCAGCACCGCCTTGACGCAGGACACCAGCTCCATCACGCCGAAGGGCTTTGCGAGATAGTAGTCCGCGCCGAGGTCCAGGCCGTGTATCTTGTCGTACTCCGTGCCCTTCGCCGTGGCCATGATGACGGGGATATCGCGCAGAGCGTCGGACGCGCGCATACGGCTCAGAAGCTCAATGCCGTCTATCTCAGGCAGCATCACGTCCAGCACGACAAGCTCCGGCCGTTCGGCGCGCAGCGCGTCCCAGAACGCGGCGCCGTCGGAAAATCCGCGCGCCTCGAAGCCCACTGAACGCAGAGCGTATACCTCGATATCACGTATGCTGGCGTCATCCTCCACGCACCATATCATAGTCCCTTGTCTCCTTTATGCACGCCCGTCACGGCAAATATCACCCATTCGGCAATGTTCACCGCGTGGTCGGCGATGCGTTCAAAATACTTTGCTATCATCAGCAGGTCGAGGTCAAGCTCCCCGTTGCTCGGGTTTTTCGCTATGGCGTCTATAAGCTCCGCCTTGACCTGTATGAAACGGGCGTCCACCTCGTCGTCCTCGGCTATGACCCGCTCCGCTAACATTATATCATATTTTACATACGCATCAACACTTTCCGTGACCATATTCACCGCGCGGCGTGCCATTTCGCAGATAAGCGCGTCGTTTCCCGCGCCGTGACCGCCGAGGAAGCGCACCAGCGCCGCTATCTCCTCCGCCTGATCGCCTATACGCTCCATGTCCGTTATCATTTTCAGCGCGGCGGATATCTGCCGCAGGTCGCGCGCCACTGGCTGCTGCTGCAATAACAGCCGCAGGCACATGGATTCTATCGTGCGCTCCATCCGGTCGATGTCCGCGCCCAGCGTATCGACGCGCTTCGCAAGCTCCATGTCGCCCTCGGCGAGAGCCTTTGTCGCAAGCGCGATTATCTCCTCGCACATTGCGCCCATCTCAATGAGCGAACGGTTCAGCTCCGAAAGCTGCCTGTCAAAATTGCTTCTCATTTATCCAAACCTCCCCGTTATGTAGTCCTCCGTGCGCTTGTCCGCCGGCTGCGAGAACATCTGCTCCGTCCCGCCGTACTCCACCAGCTCGCCCAGGAGGAAAAATGCGGTGTTGTCGGATATTCGCACGGCCTGCTGCATGTTGTGCGTAACGATGACGATCGTATACTTGCCGCGAAGCTGCATCGCGAGCTCCTCGATGCGCGAGGTGGATATCGGGTCGAGCGCGCTCGTCGGCTCGTCCATCAGCAGCACCTCCGGCTCCACAGCCAGCGCTCGCGCGATGCACAGTCTCTGCTGTTGGCCGCCCGAGAGGCCGAGAGCGTTCTTCTTCAGCCGGTCCTTTACCTCGTCCCAGATCGCCGCGTCGCGCAGGGAGCGCTCGACTATGTCGTCAAGCCTAGCGCGGCTGCGCACGCCGTGTGTGCGCGGGCCGTAGGCAATGTTGTCGTATATGCTCATGGGGAATGGGTTCGGCTTCTGGAACACCATGCCGATCTGGCGCCGCAGCTCATTGACGTCCGTGCCCGGCGCATATATGTCCTCCCCGCGATACCTGACGCTGCCGGTGATCTTCACGTCCGGAACAAGGTCGTTCATGCGGTTGAGCGTTTTGAGGAAGGTCGATTTTCCGCAGCCGGAGGGGCCGATGAGCGCCGTGATGCTGTGCGGCTCTATCTCGACGCAGATGTCCTTCAGCGCCTGCTGCTTCCCGTACCAGAGGCAGAGATCGTTTACCGAAATAATGCTCATCTCAGCGCTCCTTTTTTCAGCATGTCCTCAAAGCTAAGCCCGTACCAGTGCGACGGCTGGCGCTTCACCGTTTCGCGGACGCAGCCGTAGCAGAAGTCCGCCGCCGCGGCCAGCGCGAGCTGCATGTCGCGCTGCGGGTCGGCCATGAGCTTGCCGCAGAACGCGGACGCGAAAACGTCGCCCGTGCCGTGCAGCGCAAGCGGGACGTATGGCGTGCTTATCTCACACTTTTCCCCGCCGAAGCGCGACAGGTAGCCGATGCGCCCTTCGCGGCGCACGCCGGTTATTATCACATTCGGCACGTTGAGCCGCGCGAGTATCGTCTCGGGTGCCGCGGCGGCAGTCATCGACCTCTTCCTGCGTGATGGGGCCGTTTTTCAGCCCCTCCAGCTCGGCAAGGATGGCGGCCTCGGTCAGGTTCGGCGTTATCACATCGGCAAGCGCCGTCAGCCGCCGCATCGCTTCCACATATTCATCCGAAAAGCAGGGGTACAGCCGCCCGTTGTCGCCCAGAACCGGATCGACTATAACAACAGTATCGTCCCCGCCGAAATCGTGGATCAGCTTCTCCGTCAGGTTAATCTGCTCCACCGAGCCGAAGAAGCCGGTGTATATGCAGTCAAATTTCACGCCGATGCTCCTCCAGTGCGCGGCGAAGGTGCGCATCTCCTCGGTCATCTCCCGCGCCGCGAAGCCCTCGAAGCCGCCCGTGTGCGTTGAGAGTATGACGGTGGGCAGCGCCACGGCCTCGACCCCGCAGGCCGAGACTATCGGCAGCGCCACGGAGAGAGAGCATTTGCCGATGCAGGACAGGTCATTTATAAGCATTGCGCGCGGCATTCCGGTTTTGTTTATAGTAGTCATAGCTTTTTCTTCCTATTATAGTATTTGGTCACCAGTCCGGCGGCCAGATTGATTACAAGAGTGAGGAACATAAGTATCGCCGCTATCGCAAAGGCTACGCCGAATTCGCCCTGCTCCTTTGCGTAGACGTAGAGCGCGACAGTGAGCGTTGCGCCCGCGCCCTCAAGGCCGACGGCACGGATCCCTTCGAACAGCGGACGCAGCGTATGCGCGAAGCCCGCTGTGAACAGCAGCGCCGCCGACTCGCCGAGGATGCGGCCGACGGAGAGGATGCAGCCCGTGATCACGCCGTCCACGCAGCCTGGGATGACCACGGTGCGGATGACGCGCCATTTGCCCGCGCCCAGTCCGAACGCACCCTCGCGGTAGCTCTGCGGCACGGTTTTCAGGCTCTCCTGCGTCGTGCGCATTATCGTCGGCAGGTTCATCACCGCCAGTGTCAGCGCGCCCGCGAGAAGCGAGGTGCTCATGCTCAGGAACTGACAGAAAAACAGCATGCCGACAAGACCGTAGATTATCGACGGGATGCCGGACAGCGTCTCCGCGGCGTACTCTATCGCGCCGACAATGCGCTTGTTATGCGCATACTCCGTCAGATATATCGCCGCTCCAACCCCAAGCGGGACGACGATAACTATCGCCGCGAGCATGATATATAGTGTGTTCATAATATCGGGCAGGATGCCTATCCGCTCCTCAAGGTAGCTCGGCGAAGTGAACACCAGCTCCCATGACAGATTCGGGATGCCCTTATACAGCACGTACCCTATCAGAAACAGTACCAGCGCACAGGTAAGTGCGGATGCAAGCCACATCAACGCGCGCATCAGCCAGCCGTACGCGCGTCGGGAAGGCGAAAGTTTTTTTGAATCCATATTATTTATCCTTATCGCGTTTGAGGAAATAGTTAAGTGCCGCGTTTATCATCATTATAAACAGGAACAGCACCAGCGCTATGGAGAACAGCGCCTGCTGCTGAAGGCCGCTGGAGTAGGACATCTCGCTTGCGACCGCCGTTGTGAGAAAGCGGACACTCTGCAGAAGCTCCGGCATGTTCGGGGCGTTGCCCGACACCATCATAACCGCCATTGCCTCGCCGATCGCGCGTCCAACGCCGAGGACTACCGCCGCGGCGATACCGCTCTTTGCGGCGGGGACGGTGACGCGGAAGCAGGTCTCCGTCGGTGTCGCGCCAAGGGCGAGCGACGCGTCCTCATATTCCCGCGGCACGGCCTCCAGCGCCGTGACCGACACCTTGATGATGGACGGGAGAATCATCACCGCGAGCACGATTATCGACGCGAGCAGGCTCGCTCCGTCCGGCACGCCGAAGATCTCTCTTATCCCCGGCACCAGCACCAGCATTCCCACGAGGCCGTACACCACTGACGGGATACCGGCCAGCACACCGACGGCGGCCTGCATTGAGTTTTTCACCGCGCGCGGCGCAAACTTTGCGAGATACACCGCCGTGAAAAATCCGATAGGGACGCCGAGCAGCATCGCGCCCGCCGTACCGTAAACGCTTGTGAGGATGAATGGGAGGATGCCGTATTTCGGCTCCGCCGCGGTGGATGCCCAGACCTTGCCCAGCAGGAACTCCCGCAGGCCGATCTCGCGTATCGCCGGTATGCCGGATATGACAAGATACACGGTTATGAGCAGCACGCAGCCAACGGTTATCAGCCCCATGATGAGAAACACGCCGTGTATTATATTTTCGATCAGATTGTTATTCTGCGCTTTCTGACGCTTCATCGGAAAGTCCTTTCAATGCGCCGAAAGGCGGTCGATATCGGCCGCCTTCAGGCCGGTGTTTTTCAGTTTGCCGCAACTGCGCCGGCTGCGGAGATGATGTCTGCCGCATCGGCGGAGAGGGCGAAGTCAAAGAACTTCTGCGCGGTGGCTGAGAGCGCGGTTCCTTCCTTGGTCACGAGGACGAACGGACGCTGGATGATGTAGTTGCCGTCCTTAACGGTCTCCTCGGTGGGAGTCACGCCGCTGACGCTGAGCGCCTTGACGGTATTCTTGAGCGCTGCGAGAGAGGCGTAACCGATAGCATCGGGGTTAGAGGCCACGGTCGCGATCACGTCGCCGGTGGAGGTGAGCTCCTGGCGGTACTTGCAAGCTTCGGCGGTGCCGGTGATGGTTTCGAAGCCGTCGCGCGTGCCGCTGCCGGCCTCACGGCCTATCAGGACGATCTCGGCGTCGTTGCCGCCAACTTCTTTCCAGTTCGTGATCTCGCCGGTGTAGATGGCGGCGATCTGCTCAAGGCTCAGATCGGAGACGGGGTTTTCGGGGTTGACGACCATTGCGATGCCGTCATAGGCGAGCACGGTCTCGACCAGTCCCTCGGCCTTCTCTTCGTCCTTCAGCGCGCGGCTCGAAAGGCCGATGTCGCAGCGGCCTTCGAGAACCGCCTTGATGCCGGAGCCGGAGCCGGTCGGGTTGTAGGTGAAGCTTGCGCCGCTGTTGTTATTCATAAACGCCTCGCCCAGCGCGCCGATGACCTTCTCCATGGAGGTCGAGCCGTCGGTCGCGACAGAGCCGGTGACGGCGGCATCAGTGCTGACGGAGCTGCTGGGTTCGCTGGATGCGCTGGGTGTGCTGGTGCTTCCGGCCGTGCCGGAGCTGCCGCAGCCTGCGAGCAGCGCGGCTGCACATGCAAGTACAAGAACTATACTGATGATCTTTTTCATGTTTTATCTCCCTTTCGTTTTAAACAATTTCCTGGTACGCCTGTAATTCTAACCATGCAATGTAAAATACGAAAGCCGAATAAGGTAAAATCAAAGTAAAATCATCAGATCATATTATTTTTTCGCTTTCTTTACAAAAATGTGCTTTTACAATATGATATTACGTGATATGATGCACTTAAAGAAAAGTATATGGAGGATAACATGGAACAACTCAGAAGCAAAAAAGGTTTCATCTGCGATATGGACGGCGTGATATATCACGGCAACAGGCTGCTGCCCGGAGTAAAAGAATTCGTCGATTGGCTGTACCGTGAGAACAAGAACTTTCTCTTCCTCACCAATGCCTCCGAGCGCTCGCCCAAGGAGCTTCAGCAGAAGCTGTGGCGCATGGGGCTTGAGGTGGACGAGGGGCATTTCTACACGAGCGCCCTTGCCACCGCGCGCTTCATAAGCTCGCAGTCGCCCGGATGCAGCGCGTACGTCATCGGCGGCGCAGGGCTCATCATGGCGCTGCATGACGAGGGAATAACCATGAACGATGTCGATCCCGACTATGTCGTCATCGGCGAGGGCAACACCTATAATTATGAGAACATTCTCAAGGCCGTGCGCCTTGTCACGAACGGCGCGAAGCTCATCGGCACCAACAGCGACCTGACCGGTCCCTCCGAGGACGGCATAATCCCCGCCTGCCGCGCGATGATCGCGCCGATAGAGCTTGCGACCGGCAAGACCGCATATTTTGTTGGCAAGCCGAACCCGCTGATGATGCGCACCGGACTGCGTATCCTCGGCGTCCACTCTGCCGAGGCTGTTATGATCGGCGACCGGATGGACACCGACATGGTCGCCGGTATTGAGACCGGCCTCGACACCTGCCTTGTTCTCTCCGGCGTCACCTCGCGCGAGGATATCGAGCAGTTCCCCTACCGTCCGCGCCTTGTGCTCAACGGCGTCGGCGACATCCCGGGCTGCAACATGTAAGTGAGCATGAAAAGAGCACTGCTTTTGCAGCGCTCTTTTCATTTTAACCTATTTTCTTTTCCAGACACACGAGCTTTACGCCGGCTATGCCGTTGAATGTGCAGTCCACGATGCCGACCTCTTTATAGCCGAGGCGCGCATACAGCCGCCGCGCGGCCGTGTTCTTCGCGTTCGTATCCATGCGCAGATACGGGCAGCCGTTTTCGAGCGCATAGCGCTCATAGAAGTGCACAAACTCCGTGCCATATCCCCTGCCCGCACAGGCAGGGGATACGACCAGCGTATGCAGCACCATGATCTCATCGTCCGGCGCAGTATATTCCCACTGCGCGTCGGCGTATTCGGGAACCTGCGTCCGGTTTATCCGCGCCGCCGCGACGATCTCACCGCCGTCGGCCATGACGAACAGTTCCCCCGCCGCGATGGCTTCGCGCGCGGTGTGCTCCGTGGGGTATACGCCGCGCTGCCAGCCGATGCAGACGCGTCCGGCCTCTTCCTCGGAGATTATATGCTCATATATCGCGGCCACGGGCAGCACGTCCCGCTCGGCCGCTTTCCTTATCTCCGCCATGTCACTCTTCCTCGGGCAGCAGATTCGTCATGCTCTTCATGCTCACGGCAAGCGTGGAGAGATTATGCAGCAACGCGGAAGTAGCGGGCGGGAGTATACCGGCGACGCCGAGCGCGATGAGCGAGCAGTTGAAGCCGACGATGAAGCGGTAGTTGCGGTGGATGCGATCCATCAGCGCTTCGCTCAGGCGGCGCAGCGTGACCAGTTCGAACAGGTCCTCCGACGATATGGTTATATCGGCGATCTCGCGCGCTATCGCGGCGCCAGTCGCTATCGCTATGCCGGCGTCGGCCTCGGACAGCGCCGGAGAGTCGTTCACGCCGTCGCCTATCATTATGACCTTGCGTCCGGCGGCCTTCTCACTGCGGATATACGCGGCCTTGTCCTCCGGAAGCACTTCGGCGAACACCTCGTCCACCCCGACTTCCGCGGCCACGGCTTCGGCGGTTCTGCGGCTGTCGCCGGTCATCATCACGACCTTGTCTATGCCGCAGTCGTGCAGCGCACGGACGGCGGCCTTCGCCTCGCGGCGCAGTGGGTCATGTACGCAGATGACGGCGGCAAGCTCGCCCGCGATGCAGAGATAAAGATGCGAATACTCCGCCGGGAGCGTGCTGAACTTCTCTTCCTCGCCTTCGGGTATGCGGCAGCCCTCGTCCTCAAAGACGAAATGCGCGCTGCCGATTATGGCCTTCTTACCCTCGACCATGCTGGAGATGCCGTGCGCCACGACGTACTGCACCTGAGAATGGTACTCCTCATGCGACAGGCCGCGCCGCTTGGCCTCCTCCACGACCGCGTTTGCGATGGAATGCGGATAGTGCTCCTCAAGGCAGGCCGCGAGACGCAGCATCTCGCTCTCTTCCCTGCCGCCGAAGGGCACGACCTGCGCGACTGTCGGAGTAGCGTAGGTCAGGGTTCCGGTCTTGTCGAAAACTATCGTGTTCGCTGCGGCAACAGCCTCAAGGAAGCGCCCGCCCTTGACGGAAACATTATGTCCGCTGCTCTCGCGCATCGCGGACAGCACCGCGATAGGCATGGAGAGCTTCAGCGCACAGGAGAAGTCCACCATCAGCACAGCCAGCGTCTTTGTGACGTTGCGCGTGACGAGATAGGTCAGCACCGTGCCGCCGAGCGTATAGGGCACAAGGCGGTCGGCAAGGCGAGACGCCTTGTCCTCGGCGGTGGATTTGAGCTTTTCGGACTCCTCTATCATCTTCACGATGCGGTCATAGCGGCCGCCGCCGGATGCTTTCTCCACGCAGACGACGCACTCGCCCTCTTCGGCGACAGTGCCCGCATACACATAGCTGCCCGGCCGTTTCGCTACCGGCATGGATTCGCCGGTCATCGAAGCCTGATTGACCATCGCCTCGCCCTCAATGACCTTGCCGTCAAGCGGGATCATGCAGCCGGTGCGGATAACGATCTCATCGCCGGGGCGGATATCGCCGACGGGTACAAGCGTCTCGGTCTCACCGGTACGCAGCCACGCTTTGTCAATGTTTATGGACATCGCCCCCGCGAGATCGGCGACGGACTTCTTATGCGTCCACTCCTCAAGAATCTCGCCGAGGGAGAGCATGAACATGACGGAGCTTGCCGTCGAGAAATCGCCGCGGAGCATCGAGACGGAAACCGCCGTCGCGTCCAGCACCGCGACTGAGAGTCTGCCGTGCAGCAGCGCCTTCAGCCCCTCGTGGATATACTTCAGCGAGCGCACTATCGCTATCGCCGTCGTCACGGGTACGGGCAGGAACAGCTTCGACGCCGTGCGGCGCAGCACTGCCATTGCGAGCTTATCTTCGAACTCGCGGTTCAGCTCACGGGTAGTGTGCTCCGGGACAAGCTGCATCGCCTCCGCTGCGGGAAACGAAAACGCCGCCAGCGCATTTATCACTGCGGCGCGCTCTGCGCAGTAGCATATGACCGCGTCGCGGGTGCGGTCGTACACCTTCACCTCGTCAACGCCGTCCACACTGCGCATGTAATATTCCAGCACATCAGCCTCGTCCAGCGACATCCGCGCGCATTCGAGATGCACACGCAGCCGCCCGCGCGACTCATGGATTATTTTGCATTTCATAACTCGTTACCTCTTGCCGGCGGCTGCCGCAAGGCGCAGGTTCCGCCCGCGGCAGCCGCGGTATAAATCACGCCTTGACGGTCTCCTCAGACTTATCCTCGATAACCGCTGCCGCCTCTTCCTCGGCACGGAGACGGTTGATCTCCTTTGCGTCGGCGTAGACGTCCTCGGCGCCCTCGCGGATCGCGGTAACGGTCTGCATAACGCTGTCCTTCGCACGCAGAACAGCGGCAGTGGTATGTGCGTAAACCTTTCTGGCGTCCTTGCTGCCAAGGATCTTCAGCCCTGCGGTGCCAAAGAGAACGCCCGCGGCGAACAGTCCGGTATGCTTCATAATGTATTCCTCCAATTTATATATATAATAAGTTGCGCGTAACTAACTTTTTCTGCCAAACGCTCAACTGTAAAGGGAAATATAGCAGAATATGCGCGAAAATTCAAGTCCCTTCATGTTAATAAATCGAAAATTCCCGCGGATATCAAGCCTTTCAGCGCTTCGCCGCACTCAAGCAAATTTTCCTAGATAATTGAAATTTCTTCTTGCAAATTCCGTAAAAAGTATATATAATTAAGCTTGTCACACCGACTGACATTTTGCTGGGAAAGGATATGCCATGTCGTTAGAAGAGCTTCGTGAACAAAACATCCGGCTCGTCACCGAGAAGGCGCTGGAGTGCTTTATAAAAAACGGTATAAATAACACGCGAGTCTCCGAAATCGCCGCCGAGTCTGGGCTGACGCAGCGCTCCGTGTTCAGATATTTCCCCTCGAAGGACGATATCGTCATCGCCGCCGCGTTCTGCTACTGGGAGCGCACGAAGGCGTATATTGCGCGCGAGCTGCGCCGCCATACGGACGACGCGCAGACCGGTATCGAACAGATCAACATCATCCTCAACAGCTATGCGAACATGCTGTTCGTCGATCCCGAAGGGATAAGATTTTCGCTGGACGCAGAAGTCGCGCTGTACAGCGTCGGCAAGAACGCGCACGTTATCAACAGACCGCCGGAGCGCTACGAGGCGTACAAAGGCCCCCTGTCACAGGCGGTGCGCCGCGGACTTGCGGACGGGACGGTCGATCCTGGCGCGAACATCAAGCAGCTGTATTACAACGCCTACGATTCCATCCTCGGCATGATGCAGCGCCTGACCGTCGGCGTGCCGAGCGTCAGCGAGCTTGACGCGCATGAGCGTCTTGAGAGCATGTGCGCGATGTTCACGCGCGAATTTGCCGCGAAGAAATGACCCCGGCTTCACCATTTGAAGACCAGCGGCGCAGGCCTCTTCCACGCCTCACCGTTCGTCATATATTATTATTTTGAAGGAGAAACATATGGATTCCAAGTACAATGCCCTGTTTACCCCTTGGAAAATAGGCAAGGTCGAGATTCCGAACCGCATCGTGCAATGTTCCATGGGCGGCACTTCCCTCTTCGGCTGGATGGAGCCGTGTCATCTTGACAAGGAAGCAGCGTATTTCCTGCTCAACCGCGCAAAGGACGGCGTCGGCCTCATTCTTCCCGGAATGCAGTGCATCAAGGACGCTATCGGCGGCCGTTGGCTGTATCAGAACGACAAGATGTTCAAGGATCTGAAGGTCTACATGGAGGAGTTCCACAAGACCGGAGCGAAGCTGTTTGTTCAGCTCGCCGCCGGTATGGGCCGCTCCATGGCGATCACCAAGCCCATGGTAATGCTGCTTAAAAACCCGCTTCTCGGCAAGATCGCAAGCCCGATCGCAGACCTTGACTACATAACCGCTTCCGCTTCTGCGACCCCCAACCGCTGGTACGAGGAGATCAAGTCCCGCCCGATGACCATACAGGAGATCCACGACCAGGTCGACGCATTTGCAAAGACCGCAAAGAAGCTCATGGATGCCGGTGTCGATGGCGTTGAGATCCACGCAGTCCACGAGGGCTATCTGCTCGACCAGTTCACCATTTCCAACATGAACTACCGCACCGATGAGTACGGCGGCAGCTTTGAAAATCGCTACCGCTTCCCCGTTGAGATAGTTCAGGCGATAAAGGCTGCCTGCGGCAATGACTTCCCCGTTTCGCTGCGCTACTCCGTTGTCTCCAAGACCAAGGACTGGGGCAAGGGCGCAATGCCTTACGAGACCGACTTCAAGGAGTTCGGCCGTGATATGGAGGAGTCCGAAAGAGCGATAAAGTACCTTTCCGACGCAGGCTACGATATGTTCAACTGCGACAACGGCACCTACGAT